>Ga0066603_10000617_pt1 | contig 26694 bp, 29 predicted proteins | sample Higcelweek8metaG_FD_59482 | JGI IMG/M metagenome (GOLD analysis project Ga0066603, IMG submission 59482) | Freshwater pond sediment microbial communities from the University of Edinburgh, under environmental carbon perturbations - High... | ecosystem: Environmental > Aquatic > Freshwater > Pond...
AATGAAATAACGCTGATTGATGTAATCAGTGACAACTCAGAATCGGTAGTTGATGAAGTTGACCTTAAAATGCAAGTGGTTCGTTTGTATAATAGAATGAAGGCGGTGCTTAAAAACAGGGAAAAAATCGTATTGGAATTAAGATATGGTCTTTTAAATGGTGCAAGTAAAACGCAAAGGGAAGTTGCAAGCATGCTAGGCATTTCAAGATCATATGTATCACGTATAGAAAAGAAAGCTATAAAAAAGCTAAATAAAGAACTTAAAGTTGAGAATTAGGACAGATTGTACTCTCGATTTGAGCAATAACACTAGATTTTTGTCTTTCAAGGCGATTTCAAAAATACTGATTTTAGTACTTTTCACAATTGAAAATTCACCAAGGAAATTTTTGGAATCGCCTAAAAACTCGAATCCTAATCATCAATCTTTCTCATTTCCCATACTGTGCCTTTAGGATCTGGACAATGAAGCTTAAATACTTTTCTATTCTCTGGATTCCATGAGGGAAAGCCTAATGATACACGCCAAATATATAAGTCCAATACATGTAATAATGCGGTGCAGACATTATCGGGTTTCTTATATGGGTTTTCATATATAAAACAATCGCCAATCTCATGCTTGCATTGTTCATGTTTTTCAACCATTTTAATCTCAATTCGACCAAGTCTATCCCATGTTTTTCTATAGTCATCATGACATTGAATAGTGTTAAAATCCAGATTGAGATCAATTTTTTTTAACTCATCATTCATTCTTCATCCATCCTTTAAATTGAATAAAATATTGGTGTTAATACTAATAATATACTAACAAAGTATCATGAATAATGCAACAGATTAATAATGAAGGGTGGTTGAATATGTGGATATTAATGGAAATGATAAAGCGCGGAACAAAATACTTTTAGGTATGACAATTGTATTTTTTATTATATGGGTTATTTTTGCCATTAATCCTTATGAACGATCTGATTGGTTAATAGAAAATATTTTGATTTTTGCAGCATTAATATATCTAATAGCTACATTCAACGTATTTAGATTCTCATTAAAATCATATTTTTTTATATTTATTTTTTTAATCCTTCATGTTTATGGGGCTCATTATTGTTATACTAAAACGCCTGTAGACAAAATTATACATCAGTTTATAGATTTTAAAAGAAATAATTATGACAGAGTTGTACATTTTTCATTTGGATTACTTATGGTATATCCAATTAAAGAAATGATCGAAAGGGTAGTAAAAGTAAAAAAAATATGGGCGAATACATTTTCTATTCTAACAATCATGGCTTTTGCAAGTTTTTATGAATTGTTGGAAATGTGGGTGGCAACAATTTTTGCTCCTGAGTTAGGACCTCTGTTTCTAGGAACGCAAGGAGATGTATGGGATACACATCATGATATCGAGCAAGCGCTTTATGGATCAATATTAACTATTGGCATATCGATAATTTTCAATCTGAAGTTATATTTTCAACATGACTAAAGATATATCAATTTTCCTCAGAGAATTTGCATAATGCCTTGCGTTTTGGTATAATTCGGTATAGGACTAAGTTTTTTCTGCACCAAGGATCGGCATAATTCAAAGAATGAGCAATATAAAAAATATTAAAAAAATTTTTAGAGGGGGACAAGTACATGAAAAAAATTGTTCTGGTATTTTTGCTAGGGGCCCTTATGGTTATGGGGGTTGTTAGCGCACGATGTTATGCAGCTAGTGGGACAACTGTTGCTAAAGGTGTGGTTTTCACACCAGATGGTTATGAATTTATTCTAGAAGATGAATCGAATGTTGAAGTTTATCTAGAAAACGTTTCAAGCGAGGAACTATACAGTACAGAAGTTACAGACGATGGTTCTTATAGCTTTACTGAAGCTATTCCAGCAGGAAGCTATTATTTGTATGCATATGCATATGGAGTTGATAATGCTTATGCAGATTCTGAAATGTATGTTGTTGAGGTAAAAAGCGGTGTTACTTTAAGTCAGGATCTTTTTCTGACAAACCCTTCTGTTGCTGGAAGAGTAAACACGTCATATGGTGATGCGTTTATACCTGAAACTGATTCAAGTGTTTATGTGTATTTGTACGATGAAAGCGGGAATTATCTAGAAATGGATGAAGTTTTTGAAGATGGAACATATAGGGTTAGTGGTAATTATCCAGAAGGCACATATTACATAAGGGCTTTTGCATATGGAAGTAAAAATGATTACATGCACTCTGCAATAGAAACAATAAGTATAGATCCTAATGAAACTTTGCAAACAGATCTAGATTTAGAGACACTTATTTTAAAAGGAGAAGTAAATGAACCTAATGGTGAATTGTTTACTGGATATGATACTGAAGTTACTGTTTGCTTGAATGACAAAGCTGATCCAACAAAAGAATATTCTTCTTATGTTTTTGATGGTGAATACAGATTTGGAAGTGAAGTTCCAGATGGTGATTATGAAATAATAGCAAAATATGTAGGGGATGAAAATATGTCTGATTCAGACACTGAAAGTGTATCTTTAATGTCTTACATGAGTATTGATTTAGATTTATCACTTAATAATTCAGGTTATGAAAATAGTATTTCAGGATACTTGAAGCCAGATTTTGTGTTTACAGATAATAATCTTTATCAAGGATTTAAAGTTGAGGTTGTTGGCAAAGACATTTCTGTTATAACAGATGATAAAGGATATTTTGAAATACCTGATGCTCAGTCAGGATGGGTATTAAAGATAAGCAAAGCTGGTTATCTTGAAAGAGAAATAAGTGTTGGAGATATTATTGCTGATAAGGTTATTGGGACTCAATCACAACCAGTCTTATTATGGGCAGGAGATCTGCCTGTGAAAGGTGTACAGGATCAAGCGGTTAACATGCTAGATATCATGGAGTTGGCGAAAGCATTTAACTGTACAAAGGGTGATGCAATGTTCAACCAAGCAGCAGATTTTAACATGGATAATTCAATAAATATGATTGATGTTATGGTTATTGCAAAAAGCTTTAATAAAACATCAGCGGATTATGCTGTGGTAAAATAAAGACGGATTGTTTTGAAGTCGTAGAAAATACAAGAATTAATTAAGAAAAATAATAACTAGGGAGTACTGTTTTCAATATATAATTGATAAGCAGTACTCCCTTTAAAATGGAGAGTTTTAGGAGGTTTAGTTTTTTATCAGTAGCATTACTTCTATGAAATTTATTATAAATAGATTAAATTAAGAAATTATGAATAGAGTGTTAAAGATTATTACAAATTATCGTATTAAGATAGAATATTTTTTCCGATATCTATTATATTAAATGCATTATTATCTTACATTAAAAATTTTTGGAGGGCATATGGATACGAAAAATCTGGAGATCGGAGAAAAACTTTCTATAGAAATATTGAATGATAATTATAACAAAGATAACTTGAAATACTCATGCCTACTACTTGATATAATAAATGATGATAGTATTGTGATTTCGTGCCCAATCTATAAATCAAAGTATGTCATGATTCAAAATGATTCTAGTTTGAAGATTGAATATTTAGGTAGAGGTGATTGTCTAAATCTATTTTATGCTAATATTGTATCAAAAGAAATGAAAGATAATATATTATCAATTAAAGCAAAAATAACAAGTGAGATAGAAAAAATTCAGAGAAGGAAATTCTTCAGATTTAATTGTTGTCTTGACGTGAAATATTTTTTAAAGAATAATATAGATATATTAGAAGAGGAATTGGGAATAGTAGAAAAAAACGAGTTTAAAAATGCTATAACTAGAAATCTAAGTGGTAATGGAGCTTGTATAATAACCAATGAAGAATTTCCAGTTGGATCAGTTATGCAAATGGAAATACTCGGTGGAAGTGCTTCGTTTAAGTTTAAAAGTAAGGTTATTCGAAGTGATCAAATTGAAGGAATAAATTCGATTAAGTATGAAACAGGAGTATTTTTCTATGATATTACAAAAGTATATCAGGATAAGGTTATTAAATTTATATTTAATGAACAACGGCAAGTAATGTCTAAGCAATAAAATTTATATCATTCCTCTAGCAAAGGATAGGATGAGAATTCAGAATTCAGAATATTTTTCATTATTCTGAGTTCTGAATTCTTGTAGTTATGCCGTAATATGATATAATCAACATTAAAAGTATGAAGGAATGGAAAATATAGATGAAAAACTTTTTTGATGTTATTATCATAGGAGCTGGTGCTGTAGGCTGTGCAGTTGCGAGAGAGCTATCAAGATACAAGCTTGATATTGCAGTAATGGAAAAGGAAAGTGATGTTGCAGCAGGTACTAGTGGCAGAAATAGTGCGGTGGTCCATGCAGGCTTTAATAATAAGACTGGCAGTCTTATGGCAAAGCTTTGTGTAGAAGGAAACCTCGGATTTGAAAAGATATGCAAAGAACTGGATGTACCTTACAAGAAGACTGGAAAGCTTGTTGTTGCATTTGATGAGAGTGATATTAAAGGTATTGAGAGATTGATGGATGCGGGTAAAAAGAATGGTACGCCAGGACTTTCATTCATTGATGCAGATGCGGTTAAAAAACTTGAGCCGTATGTTGGTGGAATTGGTGCTATGTTGTCTTCAAATACGGCAATTACCAATCCTTTTATATATACTGTGGCGCTAGCTGAAAATGCATGTGCGAATGGAGTTAAGTTCTACTTCGATAATGAAGTAAGAGGCATAAGCAGGAAGGATGGCAAGTTCCGCGTAAGTGCAGGTGGAGAGTATTATTATTCAAGATACATCATAAATGCAGCAGGGCTTTACTCTGATAAGGTATCAGCATTAGCTGGGGACGAAGGCTATAAGATATACCCTTGCAGAGGTCAGTATTATATTTTGGATAAACGAACAAGCAAGTTTTTAAATATGCCTGTATATCCAGTGCCAAGACCTGGTATTGGGGGATTGGGAGTACATTTAACTCCTACAATAGAGGGCAATATTTTGATTGGGCCAAGTGCCGAATACATTAAAACAAAATCTGATTATAGCGTTACACAAGATGTAATGAAGCAGCTTTTTAGTGAAGCTAAAGAATTGCTGCCACCTATTAGCATGAGAGATGTGATTAGGAATTATTCAGGTATAAGGTCTAAGCTTGTTGGACCAAAAGTCGGAGGATTTGGGGATTTTGTGATAGAAGAATCACAAGTGGTACCTGATCTTATCCAATTGATTGGTATAGAGTCGCCAGGTCTAACGTCATCTATTCCGATTTCAAAAAAGGTTAGGGATATTATAGGCAATAAGGAAAACCTTGTTGAAAAGTCTGATTTTATCGGTGAAAGAAAAGGGGTTCTTGAGTTCAGGCAGCTAAGTACTGAGGAAAAGGACAGGCTTATACGTGAGTGCCCTGAATATGGGGAGATTGTTTGCAGATGTGAGCAGATCACCAAACGCGAAATTATGGATGCCATTGAAAACCCATTAGGGGTAAGAACATTAGCTGGGATCAAATACAGAGCAAGGGCTATGATGGGAAGATGTCAGGGTGGATATTGCCTTACAAGGATCGTTGAGATACTTACGAAGGAATACGGGATTCCTGTGAAGGAAATAACTCTAAGGGGCAAAGAATCAAAGCTGTTTACAGGAAAAGTGAAATAAGACTGGTGTTATAGTTTGAAAGTACTGAAAATTAGGAGAGAGATTGATGATAATAGATAGAAATGTTGTTATCATTGGAGCTGGTCCAGCAGGTTTGGCGGCTGCAGTGGAGCTTTCGAAAAGTGGTGTTGATGGGGTAGTTGTGTTAGAACGTGAGCCGTATGAAGGCGGTATATTAAATCAATGCATCCATGATGGATTTGGGGTTATTAAATTTAATGAAGTTCTTACTGGTCCTGAATATGCTAGAAGGTATATTGATGAAGCAAATAAATTAGGTATTGAAATAAAGAAAAACTCAACTGTAATCAGTATGAGCAAAGATAAAGAAATAACAGTGCTAAGTCCTGAAGGACTTCTAGTGTATAAGACTAAAGCTGTAATTCTTGCAATGGGTTGCAGGGAAAGGACAAGGGGAGCGCTAAGTATTCCAGGAGCAAGGCCTGTTGGTGTTTTTACTGCTGGTGTGGCACAGAATCTTGTGAATATTAAAAACATTATGATAGGAAAGCAGGTAGTGATTTTAGGCTCTGGTGATATTGGACTTATTATGGCAAGGCGACTTACTCTAGAAGGGGTCAAGGTTATTGCAGTTGTTGAAAAAATGCCTTACTCAAACGGTCTTGCACGAAATGTTACACAGTGTTTAGAAGACTATGGTATTCCACTGATGCTAAGTCATACAGTAGTGAATATAGAAGGAAAAGAACGCTTGAAAAGCGTTACCATTGCAAAGGTTGACGACAATGGAGAGCCTATTCCAAGAACAAACAAAAAGATTGAGTGTGATACTCTTATTCTATCGGTTGGGCTAATACCAGAAAACGAGTTGTCTTCAGGTGCTGGTGTTGAGCTTGATGAGCTTACTCAGGGAGCAATAGTTGATGAAAACCTGCAAACCAGCATTGAAGGGGTATTTGCATGTGGTAATGTTCTGCATGTGCATGACCTTGTTGACCATGTTTCATCTGAAGCGGAAAAAGCAGCAAGATCTGTAATCACCTATCTTAACAACTCTTATAAAGATCATGATAACATTTTAGTAAAAGCAGGCGACGGGATTAGATATGTGATACCTCATACCATATCTGGAAAAAAGGATGTAACTTTTTCTATGAGAGTAGATAGACAATGGTCAAACATTAAGCTGTGTTTTAAAAATGGCAGTAATTTAATTAAGTCATTTAATTATAAAAGATTGAGCCCTTCAGAGATGGTTGTCGTAAACCTTAAGGGTACGGATTTGAAAGATATTGACGGTCTGGAGGTGTCGATAGATGAAGTTTGAAAAGGAAATGACATGTATTGTGTGTCCGAATGGCTGTAAGCTTGAAGTAATCCAAAATGATTCGATAATTGTCAAGAACGCTTTGTGTCCAAAAGGTGAAGAATATGCAAGAAATGAAATGTTAAATCCTGTTAGAAATCTCACATCTACAATTAGAGTCCTAAATGGTAGGCTTCCTTTAGTTAGTGTAAGAAGTAGCAAGCCTGTTCCTAAAGGAAAACTAACGGAGATGATTAAAATTCTTAGTGAGATTGATGTGGAAGCACCAGTTGAGTTTCACCAAATAGTTGTAAAGGATATACTTGGTACAGGGGTGGATATAATTGCGACGAGGGAAGTATTGCGAGATTACATAAAATAGATAAGTTGTGAAATTTAAGATGTAAATAAATTATGGTAAAGGATGATTGGCAAAATGTATTCAGCTTTTTACCGCTATATAAATATGTATCCGTTAGTTCATGAAGATACTTTGCCTAGTGAAAATATTGAAAGTGTAATAAGTGCCTATAGTATTTTTGAGGAAAGGGAAAAAGGCACATTTTACAATAATAGTAATACGAGTGCTCATATAAGCATGCAATTGATGAAAGTAGCAGATCATAATAATTGGAGTAATAATGATTTCGACTCAAAAGAAACAAATTATATTGCAATTGTAATATCAAGGAATAGTATTGATGAAGATTTAGTAGTCAATATTTTGATTGATATTGCAGAAAAATTGCAGTGGATATTATTTGAGGAAGATGATGGTGAGGGCTATGTTTTATTCTCACCTAATAAATAGAGGAGTGCCAAGAGATTTAGCTTGAGGATTTTCCATTTTCTAATCGGTTGTTCTATATTAAATGCATTATTAATCTTACATTTAGCAGTCATGTTCTGGTTTTTAATTCCATAAAAAGTAATTCTAGAGTATCGTTTTGTTTAAATTCGACGCGGATGATAGTGTTAAGAGAAGAACTTCATGTAAATAATGAACAAATATTTGTCAGAGAAGATAGTTTGTCCTTTGGTGATTTCAAAAGTATTAACTAGTTCTTGTCGGATAGCATTTATACGAATGAAGAGAGCATCATTGAAATATCAAAGAATAGTCTAAATGATGAAGAGTTGTTTTTGATGAATGGATTTAAGATTATATTTAGTCAGAGTTTTGTTAAGATGATAACTAATTGGTTTTCAGATAAGTTTATGGTTATCTATAGAGCTGATTCACTGAAACTTATCAAACGATTTGTAGACCCACAAAAGCAGACTGTCTATGTTGAAAAGACAACCAATAATGCGGCAAAACTATTTGGAATTAATTCAAATGCAATGGGATATGTTATAAGCGAGGATGAAAGCACGAAGACTATATGAAAATCTAATTTCTTATTTGAATTACAATGTTGAGGAAAAATTTACTATCTTTCCATGATATTATCAATGATTGGTTCTACACACTAATTTGTAAATAGTTTGTTGAATATTGGTATATAATGTGATAGACTATTTGTAAATAAGTTTGGGAATATAGATTTTATACCTAGACTTTCTGTTGAGACTTGTCGTTTTTAATTTTTTGTTAATATCTTATTTATCTTTAGGTAGTCGTTTTTAAGAGTGATTCAATTAGATTGAAATGAATACTTACATAGATTGAATAGAGGTAATATGAGGATTTCTATTTTTAATTCTGTGAGAGCTAAAATTATAATTGCAGTTGTCATTATGGTCAGCATTCCTTTTGGTATACTGCAATTTGCCAATGTGCTTTTCGTATACAGTAAGCTTCATGTTAAAACTGAATACACGACAGAGGCATTGGCGCATTCGATTGCGACCAATGTTTTGGAATTCATGCAGGGTGTTTATGACTCATCAGGATTATTGGCGAGGAATGAGAAAATAGTCAACGGTGAACCTGAAGGGCAGAGCATACTTGAGGATACAATCAAAAGAATGCCGTATTACAGGCTTTTTTACGTTCAGGATATAAACGGCAAACAGACGTTGCGTTCAAGCGGACAGCTTGCCGATAGGTCGGACAGGTGGTGGTTTAAGAAAATCATATCAGATTACGAGCCTTTTGTGAGTCAAGCGTACATTTCAGTCAACAAAAATGAACTGGTTACATCTGTTTTCCATCCGATGTACAAGGAAGGCAAAGCATCAGGTGTTTTCGGAGCGGATTTTACATTAGAAACTATTCAGAGCGCGGCGGGTCAGTATTGGAACAAGGATATTTCATTTGTTGTTATGGACAGTAAAGGCAGCGTTCTTACCAGTACTGACTACATTCAGGGTGAGTATATCAATTATATTGATTTTACTAAGAGGACAGTAGTTTTAGATAAAGACAACCAATACATGCTTGATTAAAATGGACAAATTGTTACAAAAGTAGAAAAAATAGAAGTCTCGGATACCATGAAGAAAATCATAACTGGGGCTCTGGATAATAAAACCGAATCCTATAAATTCAAAGACGGCAAAGGCAATATTGTTGTATGTGCGTATCAGCCCATCAAGTTGCCTGGAAAGTCGGAGCCTTGGTCGGTTATAGTTTTTCAGAAGGAAACAGACAATTTTTCAATTATTCTGATGGTAAGCATTGTAATTTTCCTTGGACTGTGTAGTTTTTTTATAACATACAAGCTTATTGGTTTTAATATCCTCAACCCCGTACTAGAAATACAGAGGAGTTTGGGACAAATAGTTGAGGGTAAGCTCGACGTAAGGGTGGATAGTTCAAAACATAATGAGATTGGGGAATTAGCAGGAGATATCAACAAAATGGTTGATTCACTTAAAAGGCATCAGCAGAAAATCGATGAAGATGAAAAGATGGTGGCATTGGGAAACCTTGTTGCAGGAGTTGCTCATGAAATCAATACCCCTCTGGGTATAGGTGTTACAACAGCAACTTACATGAGGAAAATCAATGATGAATCCAGAATGGCAATAAATGAAGGTCGGTTTACTAAAAAAGACCTTATAGACTATATGGAATCAATGGACGATAGTATTGATCTGCTTCACACTAACTTAGAACGTGGTGCATATATCATTCAAAGCTTTAAGCGGATTGCAGTGGACCAGACATACGAAACAGAAGAGGAGTTCAATGTTTTGGAGTATATCGACAGTGTAGTAGTCAGTCTCACACATGAGTATAAAAAGAGCAAACATACTTTTAATATAGTATGTGATCAAGATTTAACTTTAAGGAGTTATCCAGGCATATTTGCTCAGATACTGACTAACCTGATAATGAACTCTATTATTCATGCCTTTGATGGAATGGAAAATGGGAAAATAGATATATCGGCACATTTGAAAGATGGATGGCTTAACCTCCGTTATTCGGATAATGGATGCGGAATAACAAGCGAGAATATGAAGAGAATTTTTACACCATTTTTTACCACGCGAAAAAGGTTGGGTGGTAGCGGTCTTGGACTGAACATTATCCAGAACCTTATAACCCAAAAATTAAATGGTTCAATTTCCGTAGAGAGTGAAGTAGGTAAAGGGACCGCTTTTATAATTACATTTCCAGTTTAAGGAGGAACTATCTAATGGGGGACAAACATAAAATTCAACTTGATGTTGATGGTTTGGATCTGGATTTTCTTGATGCGGAGGTTGAGAGATTCGAACGTTACAATGATAACTATGTTAATTATTACAAAGTTCTTATTGCTGATGACGAGGAAGAAGTACACAGGATGACCAAGCTTGTTTTGAAAGGATTTGATCTGGAAGGTACAAAACTTCAATTGTTTGATACATATTCGGGCAAGGAAACTATGGAGTTCTTAAATAAGAACAACGATATAGCTATCATTCTTTTGGATGTAGTCATGGAGGAGGAAGACGCTGGATTGAAGGTTGTCAAATACCTGCGTGAAACCTTGAACAATAATGTTACGAGAATTATTTTACGCACTGGACAGCCAGGCAAAGCTCCTGAAGAAAAGGTTATAGTGGAATATGAAATCGATGATTACAAGTCAAAAACCGAGCTTACAGTGCAAAAGCTTTTCAGCACTATATATGTATGTCTGCGTGCTCATAAAAACATAAAAGCACTAAACCGACACAAGGAAGGACTGCATAAGGTTATAAACGCTTCACAGGATCTGTTCAAATATCACTCCTTCAACGAATTTTTAAATGGAATGCTGATGCAAGTTATTGCATTGTATGATGTTGATGTGAATTCAATGTACATCAGGAACGCGCCCAAAAATATTATTGATGGCATGGCTTTCATACAGATGATGGATTCTGTAAAAATACTGGCAGCGACTGGAAAGTATGAAACTATGATAGGTAAAACTTTGACCTCAGAGAATTGCTCAGAGGATTTAATCGAGCTTATAAGACAAATAGAAAACAGCACTAAAGAAGAGTTGGTAATAAGACAGGGAGAGTACCTAGGAATCTATAAGCAAAGCGCGGATAAGTTTATTAAAAATTATATTATTCTGGAAACCATTGTCGATACTGATAATCTGGACCTGATAAAGCTGTTTTTAACAAACTTCTCGCTTGCGATAGACAACTTTATGCTTAATATGAACGTAAATGAGACCCAAAATGAAATCATCTTTAGGATAAGCGAAATTGTTGAAAACCGTTGTGATTCCACAGCTAATCATCTGCGCAGGGTATCAAACATAACCAAGATACTGGCGAAGAGATTGGGGTTTGATGACGAAAAAGCCACCTCAATAGCCCTTGCAAGTGTCATGCACGATGTTGGTAAAATAGGAATTTCAGATGATATCCTACTAAAGCCTTCGAAACTCACAGCAGATGAATATGAGATTATAAAAAATCATACACTTATTGGTTATAATATATTTAAAGACTCAAAATTGGATCTGCTGAATCAAGCAGCAGATATCGCTCTCTATCACCATGAAAGGTATGACGGGAAGGGATATCCTTTCGGAAAAAAAAGAGGAGAAATCCCGAAGGCTTGTGAAATTGTAGCGGTAGCAGATGTGTTTGATGCACTTATTTCAAAACGTTGTTATAAGGATGAATGGACCGAGGAGGATGTTATCGGGTATTTCAAAGAAAATCGGGGAAATCAGTTCTCTCCTGATGTTGTGGACACTCTGCTTGACAATATCCAAAGTATATTGGATGTTATAAAATTCTATCGAGATTGACTAAGCTATTTGGGCTGATGTTGAATATATTGTTTATTCTGGAGGTAAATATGGGGAAGAAATTAAGATTTTTAGCTCTTTTTTTTATTATGCTTACTATTTCGGCGAGTATGGGATGCAATGTAAAAAAAGATACTATTACACTGAGATATGCAGCATGGAATCTTGGAAGCATTAAAGAGAATGGTCTTGAACGCCAGATGATAAAAGCTTTCATGAAAGAATATCCATATATAAACATTGAAATAGATGAAAAATTTATAAATGATTATGATCAGTCGATGAAATTAGCAGCTACCGATGGAAATATACCTGATGTTTTTATGTATGCCAATAATCCTCAGGCAAACAGTAATGGATGGTGTGCGGATATAACAGATATTGCGGAAAAAGACAGCGAGTGGAATAATATCCCATTGCCGTTGCGAGAAGCAGCAGAAAACAAGGGTAGAATTATTGCGCTTCCAAGTTCCATGTATCTTTTTGGATACTTTTTTAATGCTAACCTGTTTAAGACAAATGGAAAGAACCCACCAAAAGCAGGTCAGAATATAGACCAATTTGTAAAAAATGTAAAGGAAATGACAGATATTAACCACGGTTGCATTGGTCTTGCAGACGAAAGCAGCATTTTAGATTGGTATCCAGCGGCAGTTAATCCCACGCTAGGGTGGTATTCTTGGGATGGGGGCAGGTTCAACCTCAATTCGAAGGAGTTTAAGGAGGGGATCAAGCTTGCCCGAAGTATTTATAGAAGCAAACAGACATATGCAGCTATTTCAGAGGATGAAAAGAAAAGCCTCAAAGGCAAAAATGATTGGGAAGCCTGGAATGCTGGCACAGTTGCACTGAAATTTGATGGAACTTGGGTTGCCCATGACTATTCGAGGCTGCCTTTTAAGGTTGGCTTTATTGGGATTCCTGGAGGGCGAGTCTGTATTGTTCCAGACTTTCATTTTATTTCGAAGGGAAGTGCTCATCCCGAAGAAGCATATAAATTTATAAAATATATGTCTGCTTTTTCCTACCAAGGTTTCTCAAAACGTATGGAACTGGCCAAAGAGAATAATTTGGTTGTTACTTCTATTCCTATGATTAAAGATAAAAAGATGGTTGATGCATTCTTTGCGAATAATAAAATTGATGGAATCAGGGAAGTATATAACATGTTGAACAAAAACAGTTATGTTGAAGGTACAAAGATTTTGCCTGGTTACATCCAAGCACGGTGGGAGTATGTCACAAGTATAAAGGTTGGGGATTTAGCAAATGCCTCCATAGGTGCTGTCATAACAGATACATTCAGAGGAAGCGGGAACATCGATGAAATAGCAGCAAATCTGAATTCAACAGCCAACGAATGCGTCCAAATATACCCTAGACCAGCGGATAATTAAGCAGGTTTAAACATGGCACTATCAATCTGCACAAATCTATTTTTTAAAACACCTTCTTCTATATATTTATTAACATTCAGACAAAAACCCACACAATAATATTTTTTATGAGTGAACTTTTTAATAATTTCAATCGTAACATCAATGAAAAGAATGAGAATCCGATATTTATAACGGGGGAGAATGATGAATGAAAAGCTTTTAGAAAAAGCACGGAATGGTGATCAAAACGCAATGGCGGAGCTTTTATATGAAAACTATGAAATCGTTTACAAGTACCTAATAAACTCAGAATATATATATTGATTATTTAAGGAAGAAGAAAGTTGAAAACAGGGTTGCTAGCGAGATAGCTGATCTGGGGATATGTTTTGATGATGATTCAATTTCTAGGACTTTGGATGCTTTAAGCAAGCTTGATAATATTATACGTTTTCCGCTGCTGCTAAAGCACTATTATGGATATTCATATGAGGAAATATCTAAAAAGATGTCAATTCCCTTAGGTACTGTGAAATCAAGAATTCACAATGGTTTGAAATTCCTAAGAAAGGAGCTTGGATGTGATGAGTAATCAAGAAAATGAAAAGGAAAATCTTAAGAACATAGAGCAAATAAATGATATAAAGAATGCATTGGACTTTATTGATGACAATATTGAAATAAAGAAACCTGCCATTGGGTATTTTAAGCACATGGTTTCTGAAACAGAGAAGAAGAAAAGGGCTTGGAAGAATATTGAGCTCATACTATTTTTGATGACAGCCTTTATTTTATTGAATATCTCAGCAGGTGCGCTTATCCTTAATTTTACATTTTATATGATACTACAAGCAGTAGCACTTGTTATTGTACCAACGGTTATTTTTATATGGTTTAAGTGTTATTTTGGGAAGGTGAACAGTTGATGGCTATTTTAGATTTCCTAAACACTAAAGTTAATGATCTGCCGATATTTGTTTATATACTCATTTTTACACTATTATTTACGCAGTCTACATGGCTTTTTATAGACTCAAGAAAGAGAAAAGCTAATCATTGGTTTTGGGGAATCATTGGATTGCTTCGATTTCCAGAGCCTTTGATATTCTATGTTTTTTTAGTGAGAAAAATTCATAAAAGGAAAAAGGAGAGCTGATTATGAATGAATTAAAAGAAATTTTGCCATTTGTTATTCCGTTTGTATTAATAAATTATACACTCATTATTGTTGCACTTATTGACCTTTATAAGAGGAAAAAAGTAAGGTTTAATAACAAGTGGATTTGGGCAGCTATTATTGTGTTTGTTAATTTGCTTGGGTCTATAGTATATTTCCTAGCAAGAGGAGATGATGAATAATGATAGCTGTTGAGACATACAAGCTTACTAAAGCATTCGGAAGCTATAATGCAGTTGACGGACTTGATTTGAAGGTGCCTGAAGGCGAGATATATGGCTTCTTAGGTCCCAATGGAGCTGGAAAAACAACAACAATTAAAATGCTGCTTGGCTTATCGAAGCCGACATCAGGTGAAATAAAGATTTGCGGCAAGGATGTGACTTTCGGAAGCGTTAGGAATCGAATTGATATCGGGTTTCTTCCAGATGTACCATCATTTTATGATTGGATGAAACCTAAAGAGTTTTTGATGTTTTGCGGAAAGATTTTTTCAATTGAATCAAGGCAATTAAATGAAAAGGCTGATAACCTTTTAGAACTGGTTGGACTTACTGGGGTGAACAAAAAGATCAAAGGTTTTTCGAGAGGTATGAAGCAGAGATTGGGTATTGCACAAGCACTTATCAATAATCCAAAGGTTGTTTTCTTAGATGAGCCGACATCCGCTTTAGATCCTATCGGACGCAAGGATGTAATGGATATAATTGAGAAGCTGTCAGGAAAAGTAACAGTCTTTTTTTCAACACATATATTGTCTGATGTTGAGCGAATTTGTGATAGGGTGGTAATAATTGACAAAGGTAAAATGCTTATTGAAGATACAATACCAAACTTAAGACAAAAATATTCAAGTCATGGGATTGAGATTGAAGCTGAAGAAACTGAAAGTTATAGAGAGTTTTTGACTGATCTTTCAAATCAAAAATGGATTGATAGAATGGAAAAGACAGAAGAAGGAAAGGTTAAGGTTTTGGTAAACAACATAAAAGACGCTCAATTAAATATAACCAGAATGCTTGGTGCAAGAAATGTAGAGCTGAGGAAATTTATAATACTTGAGCCTTCTTTAGAAGATATATTCTTAAAGGTGGTGAGTAAATGATGGCAGGATTTGAGTTTTTTAAAAAGGAAATGAGGGAAATAGTAAAAACGCAGAAGATATTTATACTTCCAGCACTGTTTTTATTTGTAGCTTTTTCAAGCCCACTTGCTTCAAAATACATTAATGAAATATTAAAAATGGTTGGTGTAGATGCTACGTTTCCAGAGCCCAAATTTACTGATAGCTACCTACAGTTTTTTAAAAATTTTAATTCAATGTGCTTTTTTATTATGGTTTTGTCATTTATGGGGATTGTTGTTGATGAGAGGGTTAGAGGCTCAATGGTGATTGCGCTGACAAAACGCCTGTCAAGGACGCAGTTTATTTTTAGTAAATTTATATCGGTTGTATTATTCTATACAGCTTCGTATTTTGTATCAGTTGTGGGATGTATATATTACACATACCTGCTTTTTCCAAACTACTATCATGAAAATTTATTCCTAAGCTTCTTTATATTTTGGATATATGGCGTTTTTATAATATCGGTTACGGTTTTAGGAAGTACAATAAGTAAAACACACATGATGTCTGGGATAATTGGTATAGGTGCTCTTTTGGGTTTTCCTCTTATTGCAATGATTCCTAGGGTTGGTAAATATACACCAGGGAAACTAAGCGAACTAAGCACGAAGATTATTTCGGGAACAAATCAGGCTAGCGATACTATAATACCTTTGGCAGTAACAGCAATTGCTGTTTGTGTAATCATGTTTCTAAGTGTTTTTGCATTTAAAAGGCAGGAGATATAGTTTTTCGGAATTTTTATATTGTTTTGTATAAAAATTGAAATCAAGGTTAAAATATTATTGAAGGTATACATCATCTAAAACGTCACGCTAAAAAGCATAATTGTCTGGGAGAAGCTCCAGAGGATTATGCTTTTTAGTTTTTAATGTCGTTAGAAATTATGGTTCCCATAATTTCTAACGACAAGTTTCATAGGAAACAAAAACACTTTTCGTGTTTTTGTTCTCTTGCCGCATTCAAGGCGGTATGTTATAATATCAATCATAGTAAAACTATATGGATACTAGTGTATTAGTTATGATAAATGTAAGATTAATAATGTATTTAATGTAGTCTAATTTTATATGAGAGTAAGGTGATATAATTGCCAATTAAGATACCTAATAATTTACCAGCAACTGAGATTTTATCAAATGAAAATATATTTGTTATGAACGAAGAAAGAGCCATACATCAGGATATACGTCCGCTAAAGATAGCAATACTAAACCTTATGCCTACAAAGATCACAACTGAAACGCAATTACTTCGACTGATAGGTAATACACCAATACAAATTGATGTTTTTCTTCTTCATCCAAAGACTCATACTTCGAAAAATACTCCAGGTGAGCATTTAGAAAACTTTTACAAGACGTTTGACGAGGTCAAGCATGAGAGGTTTGATGGTCTTGTTATAACAGGCGCACCAGTTGAAAACATGGAGTTTGAGGAAGTGAATTATTGGAATGAGCTTGTTGAGATTATGGAATGGAGCAAACACAATGTGTGCTCTACTTTTCATATCTGCTGGGCGGCTCAAGCTGGATTATATTACCATTATGGTGTAAAAAAATATACTTTGAATGAGAAAATGTTTGGCGTTTTTTCTCATAATGTAACAAAGAAGAACACAATGCTTTTAAGAGGTTTTGATGATGTGTTTGATGCACCACATTCAAGACATACGGAAATAAGAAGAGAAGATGTTGAAAAAGTTGAAGAACTCGATATACTTGCAGAATCTTCAGAAGCAGGTATTTATATAATTAAAGCAAGAGGTGGTAAACAGATTTTTGTAACAGGTCATTCAGAGTATGATCCCCTTACTTTGAAATCAGAATATGACAGGGATGCTTTAAAGGGGCTAAATATAAAAGTGCCACAAAACTATTTCCCTGAGGATGATCCTAAAATGCCTCCTATAGTTAAGTGGAGAGGGCATGCAAATCTTCTGTTTTCAAATTGGCTAAATTACTATGTATATCAGGTTACGCCTTATGAGCTGTAAGGCAAATGTCAGTAACCCCTGGTGTTTATGGGATTTGCGGAGATGCTGTTTTTGTTACCACTTTTTAAAAAATAATTCAAAAAAAGTAGTATTATCTTAGCTTGTACGGTATAATTGTGTACAAGTGATGAAAAAAATAGTACTTGATCATATATATGTAAAATCCTGTACAAAGCGAGGGAAAATATGAGCGAAAAAGGTTATGTTCCACCATATACAATAACAGATAAAACGGTAAATTTAATTTCTGATATAACTGAAATAATAACTAAAATCACAATAAATGATAATATGAGCAACAATCCAAGACTTCGAAGGGATAATCGTATTCGTACAATTCATGCCTCCTTAGCCATTGAAAATAACTCCTTATCGTTGGACCAGATGACCGATATTATCAATGGAAAAAGAATTCTCGGGGCACCAGATGAAATATGTGAAGTTAAGAATGCATTTGATGCATACAGCAAACTTTTAGAGATGGATACATACTCTGTTAAGGATATGTTACTTGCTCATAAAGTACTGATGAACAAATTGACAAATGAAGCTGGAACGTTTCGAAGTGGAGGCGTAGGTGTATTTGCTGGAAAACAGCTGGTTCATATGGCACCTCCAGCAAATCAGGTTCCACACCTTATAAAGGATTTAGTTGATTGGGCAAAGAAAGCAGAAGTACATCCACTAATAAAAAGTTGTGTGTTTCATTATGAATTTGAGTTTATTCATCCATTTGCTGATGGTAATGGCAGAATGGGACGAATGTGGCAGACTTTATTGCTTCATAAATGGAAATCGCTATTTGGCTGGCTCCCAATAGAAACAATAATAAGGGAACGACAAGATCAGTATTACAAGGTATTAGGTGAATGTGATCGTAGTACTGATTCGGGAAGATTTATTGAGTTTTTGTTAAAAGCTATTTATGATGCATTATGTGAAATAGCTGACACCGAACAAGACGTCGAACAACAAACCGAACAAGTCAAAAAATTAATAGATGTTATGGATGATAAAGAATTTTCAACTAAAGAGCTCATGGAATTGTTAGGATTAAAGCATAGACCAACTTTTAGAGATAATTATCTGTTGCCAGCAATAGAACTTGGTTATATCGAAATGACAATACCAGATAAACCTAATAGCAGTAAGCAGAAATATAGAAAGGTAAATAGTTTTAAAAAATAGAAGTTGAAGTTTTTGAAAAGTATGGATTTTGGCACATGTAAATTTAATAATAATAATTATCATAAATAAGATGGTAGTATTTAACGATATTGATAAGTTGATGGATTAGATAATCAAAAAATTCCCAAATAAAAATTTAAAAACTATTTTTTAATATGTAACACTATCAACCCCTTTTGAATAACATACTAGTAAAGTATGAAAAACGAAAGGGGTTGTTTGTTTATGGGAAAAGGCTTTTTAGGTTGTGATGATGAGATCTTATGGTTCATACTCTTATTCTTGTTGTTGTTCTATTGCAAGCCATGTGGTTATGGTCCTATAGGCAATGCTGATTGTTAGTTTCTAAATGATTTGAAATTGGAAGGAGTAATATTATGTCTGAAGAAAGAGGTTGTGGCTTTGGTTTTAATAACGATATTATCTGGATTATAATTGCTATAGTTCTTATATGCTGTTTCTGTCCAGGAATATTTGGTGGTTGCGGTGGCGGATATAAATGCTAGTCAACAATGAAGACAGCATTCTCTAAGGGATAATCAAGAAACTTTGAATAACTTCACTTTTTACATATAATGCTAAGTTATTTCGAAATGTGTTAAAAATGTGGAGTTATTCTTTGTTATCTAGTTTGGCAACACTTATGGTCACTATAGTAGTGCCTGCTAAATCAATCTCACTAAAAACAGGAATCGGGATTTGATACTCTCTAGGAAAACTCTCGGCATCAAAATTAATTCGGAAACTACCACGATCAAGTAAACTCTTGACTTCTCCTGATGCGTTAGTCGTCATGGAGGTATTTATTTTTTGTCCTGAAATTGATTGTCCGTTAATAATAACCCTGATATTAGGGATAGGGCTTTCGTCATCCTTGTCATTCATCTTAACAAGCAGAGAGTAAATGTTTTTGTCCTTAGCAGGGATTATTTTTGTGACAGCTTGTGGATTGATCAACTTCGAAATGAAAACACCATAATTGTTCTTATCAAAATCCTTTTGCACTGTATATGATTTATAACCAAGTAATGAAAAGACTAGTATGAAAGACAAAAAACAGGATATATATTTTATGGTTTTGCCCAAATTCGGGTTCTTTAAGTTATTTGTACAAAATAGTTTATTAAATAGTGAGCCCAAACTTATAAATTTAGGACTGGCAGTTTTGTGCATAAATACTATGAGAGACAAAAACATCACAATTACTAAGCTTAAAACAAATTGAAATGCAGAAAGTAAGTTTGTGCAATTATGAATATACTTTATTGTAACTTCAGGAGAAAATGGCAATGATGACGTCAAATAGTAAGAATTTTGACTGATAATATTATAGCCATATAAAATAATACATATTCCTGCTATTGAATGAGAAATCGACCAGGATGCGAGTGATATAATAATCCATCTATATGTCCTTCTTGAAAGAAAAACAACAGCAGAAAGAAATAGTGCCAATATGCAAAACAAAAAGAACGGCAATATATTTATAAAGTAAAATACTAATTTAATAGCATAAAAACTGTTTGTTATATCATTTCTATTTATATATTGTAGAATAAGGCTTAAATTAACTTTATCTATTTTTGATAAAGCATAAGAAATTTTAACATTTCCATCAAGTGAGTCCAGTTTATTGCTGTTTTCAGTAATATTTGACGGACTTAAGTAGATGTCTGGCAAAAAAACACTTTTTCCATCAAAATAATCAAAAAGTCCTGTAACTAAAGAATCAATGTTTTTTGTGATCATTTCAGGGGTTGTTGATTTTTGAAGTGATTCAAGTATGCTTGACAGCTCATCTGTGCCTTCATGGTTTGTTTTATTATTCTCAATGAAGCTTTTAATTGTGCTTTTAATTTGGCTTTGTGTGTGGGAATAAATATTATGTTTAGAAAATAATTGTTTATGAAAGTCGGACGTAAGAATGGTGTTCTGAAAATATATGTTAGAGGCTAGTATAAAAAGGCATAAGCCCGATAATATTGCGCAAATCGGCATTATAATTCTTGTTAAAATATTTCTTGTTGAGATGTTTCTTCTAAAGTTCATTTTATCAATCATCCCTTCATTACAACAATTATAGCATTGTACGCCAAGATGAGTAATGGAAAAAATATCTTAAAATAAATCCATGTAAAAATTACAATCAAATATACATTCATTTTGGAGGGGATGTGATAGTATCTGATCTCTAGAAGGAATCCATTTTTTCAAGAAGTCAGCTCTAGAAACGACGTGGGCACCTAATTCAAATTTGTAATCCATGTATGGGTGTCCTAAATTCCAGAAATGATAACCATGATATTCGAGAGTTTTGGCAAGGAGTACCAATTGAAGTTTTCCAAAATTGTTAAATTGTTTATTTCTTCTATCACAGAAGCCTGTAAGACTTGTATAGGTAGATCCGATGCCATATCCTATTTCACCAGCAATAATTTCATTATCCCAGGCACAGCAAAGTTCTGTTGTAATAATGTTAAAGTTTCTCCTGTTATCATTGTTAGCTGCTAATTTGGTTAATAATTCAGAATATTTTTGGAGTAGCCAGTTGTCTTTGTGATAGCTGGTTACTTTTTTTAGTGTGTTATCTATATCACCATTCAATCGAAGGTAAAAATCATTATTTTGAAAAGATTCACTTTCGATGATTTTTTTGACTTTTTTAGGTATAGTTAAATTATTCCACTCAAGCATGGCATAATTAGTCTGTATTTCTGGCAATAACATGTCTGAACTATTGATATTCAGGCATGTACTGATAAAGCCAGAATAAGAACTCTCAATATAAAAATCACAAGACCAGTCATCGCTTAAGTAATAATGTAACTGTGTGTTTGGATAAATGATGTTACGCAGAAGATCTTCATCCATTAAATTGTCTAATGTAATATAGTAAAAATATTCTTGATCCATACAAATTTAAAAAACCCTCCAAATTATTTAGAAATTACAATTTATCTATTTATTTTAAATCAAGTTGGTGAAATTAACAATTGATTTTTGTCTTTGGTAGGTTTAATAATGAAGCAAAAAGCTATAAACATTATATACATATTAGCTATTCTTATTTTGGGTAGTATCGCAATTATAGCATTGACTACTTCTGGTATATCAGAAATAATAACTGCTATTACTAAATAAAAACAAATAAAAGCTACCAGTCCTTGATAATAATTCTGAATTATTATAAAATAATTTAGGAGTTGTTGTATAAATTATTATTGGAGAATTATAAATGATTGATTTTAAAAATGAAATAAAAAAGTATAATTTATTTGAAATAGACAATGACATCAATACCTTATTTGATGAAACAAAACTTGTTATTGATGGCTTTAATTCAACCATAAAACGGTTCGCAAAAGAGCAGAATCAAACAAACATGCAGGTTGAAGAAATTGTATGCATATTGGATGAACAAAAAGAAAATCATGAATTAATAAGTGATTTGAAAAACTCTATTTCAAAATCAAATCAAGACAACATGGCATTAGTTAAAGGCGTGATTAAAGTTATGGATCAACTTGAAGATCTATACAGGTATTCAGTGAAAAACTATTCAGATGGGTGGTCAGGTCAGATAAAATTGTTGTGGGAAAACGTTACTAATGACCTTCTAGCGATAGGAATTACTAGGGTAGATGGTGAAAACAGCACTTACAATGCGGCTGTAAACAACATTGTCTCAACAAAAACTATAGAAAATTTGCCAGAAGGAATAGTCCTTGAAGTTCTGAAATCGGGTTATTTATATAAGTCGGAAGTTTTGAGAAGATCTCAGGTAATTGTAAATATGAATGCTTAAAAATGGATAATTAACAAATTCGATTGTTATGAGGTGTATTATGGGAAGAATAGTAGGAATTGATTTGGGTACTTCGACTTCAGAAGTAGCTATATTTGAAAACGGGAAGCCGACAGTTATTCCAAATCTTGATGGAGATATTATTACTCCATCGGTTGTGGGGATTTCAGATGAAGGTGTAATAATCGTAGGGAAAAATGCAAGAGACCAAATGTTATTAAAACCAAACGATACTGTTATAGAAGTTAAAAGACTTATGGGAAGCACTTCTAAATTAATAGTTGGAGGAAAGGAATATTCTCCAGAGGAAATATCTTCTTTCATACTTAAATACCTGATTGATAGTGCATGTAAATATACTGGAGAAGTTGTGAATAGAGCAGTAATAACTGTACCAGCATATTTTTCAGATGAACAGCGAAGGGCTACAGTCGAAGCAGGTAGACTAGCTGGAATAAAGGTTGAAAGGATAATTAACGAGCCTACCGCAGCCTCGCTAGATTATGGAATTAAACATATGGAGGATTGCAAAAACTTATTGGTGTATGATCTTGGCGGAGGTACTTTGGACGTAACTATTCTTGAAATGTTCGAAGGAGTAATGGATGTAAAAGCAAGTAGCGGAAATAACAAGCTTGGTGGGAAAGACTTTGATCAATCGATAATGGATTATCTCATAGAATCTTTTCAATCTCAATATGGAAAGGATATTTCTGAAGATAGCAGAGCTATTATGAGACTTAAAGATGAGTCGGAAAAATGTAAAATAGAATTGAGCAAGTCATCGTCATATCAAATATCCCTTCCTTTCTTTTGGGAATACAATGGTAATCCTGTTTCTTTGGAAAAAGAAATTACAAAAGAGTTTTTTGAAGGGCTAATAAAGGAAAAGGTTGAATCTACAAAAAAGCAAATTGACATTGCTTTAAATGATTCAGGACTTCAAAAATCTGATATTGATATGATACTTTTGGTAGGGGGTTCAACAAGAATTCCATATATTAAGCAGTTTATAGAAAGAACTCTTGGAAAAACTCCAGAAGCTTTAGTTGATCCAGATCTTGCAGTCGTGAGGGGAGCTTCTGTTCAGGCAGGAATTATTAACGACGATCTTTCAAGTGAAAAAGACATTATGATAACCGATGTATGTCCATATACATTAGGAACATCAGTGTTAGCATTAGTTGGTGGAATACCTAACCACGATGTATTTGATGTTATAATACCAAGAAATGTTACTATACCTGTTGAAAAAGAAAAAATATATTATACTGCTGTTGATAATCAGGAGGCGGTTGAAATAACAGCTTACCAGGGAGACTTTAAAAAAGCTTCAATGAATAACCTTCTTGGGAAGTTCATGCTTCATAATATTCCTCTGGCACCTGCATCAGAGCAAAAGATTAAAATCTCTTTTTCATATGATGTAAATGGTATTCTTCAAGTTGAAGGTGTTATATTAAGCACAGGAGAAAAGGCAAAATTGACAATAGATACATCCAGATCGGATATTACAAAAGAGGTTAATACTGATGGATGGGCAGATGTACAGAATGCAAAAAAATTCAGAGCAATCATAAATAAAGCTTCTAGGTTGATTGAAAGCGATGAGGCAGGCATCTTTCATGCGGAAATTCAGAGTCTTGTGAAGAAGCTTAAGATAGGCCTTGTTGAAGGCAAAGATATGGAAGAATTAAATATGATAAAAAGTGAAATTGCTGATATTTTATACGAATTATCAAGTGAGGACGGGGTTTAGTTTGTTTGATAAAATATTTACCATTTACTATAATAAGGGATTGGAATGCGCAAGAGACGGCAACATAGGTATGGCTGTAGAAAATCTCACAAAGTCTTTGTCATATAATTCGCATTCGATAGATGCACTAAACTTTATCGGCTTATGCTATTACAGGCTTGGTAAGCTTAAAAATGCTGAATGTTTCTGGATAAAGAGTATTGATATAGACAGTTCAACTAATAGGGCTAGGGGTTATTTGGATGATTTAAAAAAAGATCTAGAAGTAGTTGAATCAGTATATTCCACTGTAATGAATTATATTGATATGAAGCAATATAAAAAAGCATTTGAGTTATTTGAAAAAAATATATACAGTAGATTTAATCAGAGTGTTAATGTTTTGAACTTTTTTGGAATATTGAATTTGCTTTCAGGAAAGAACGGACAAGCTATAAAGATTTGGAAGGATGTTATTGCTATCGATGTAATGAATCGTGAAGCCTTGAATTATTTGGCTTATGTAAAGGAAGATAGACTTTCAGAGCTTAAATATAGAATAAGAAACCTTGCATCGTTTATGAGTAAAGGATGATAAGGCGATAATCAAGAAATAATATGCAAAAAAGGGGTAGAGTTAGTTATGAAGGATCTTTATAAAGTATTGGAAATTTCAAATGACGCAGAAAAGTCTGCAATTAAAAGGGCTTATTTTGGTTTGGTAAGAAAGTTTCCACCTGACAGATTTCCAGAAGAATTCAAAAGAATAAGAGAAGCTTATGAAGTTTTGATTGATGAAAATACTCGTAAGGATTATGATGCATTTAACTCTATGCCCGAAATTCTTAAGGTTTTTTATGATGGAGCAAAAGCTGCTTTTGATGAGGGGCATTATGAAATTGCAATTAATATCCTCGAAAGAGCTGTCAAAGTATATAGTAATTACTCTATATTACAAAGCTTACTTGGCGATACATATATTGCAAATGAAAACAACGTAAAAGCTATTAATATTTTTGAAAAACTTACACAAAAAGAACCTAAAAATGCTGGATTTGCAGCTAAGCTTGCCAATGCTTATCTTTTGAGAGGGTGGTATAAAAAAGCATATACAAAGTATAAAATAGCCCTCGCTTTAGATAGAGATAACATATCTATTTGGCTAGGACTAATTCATTGCTATGTTAGAGCAGAAAATATCGAACAAGCAATAAATATAGCAGAGGAAGCTATTTTAACCAGTAAGGAAAGTGGATGGGATCCAATTGAAATTTACTTAAATATAATTCAGTTGGATATTATGAATAATCAAATAAATAGTGTAAAAAAGCATGTTGATGAACTTACAGATCTTGTTATGGAAAATCAGGAAAACAAGGATAATACTGCGTGGTTCTTAACCAAACTAGCTAATATGATATCTTCAAATTATGTTGAAGGATCCTTGCACCTTATTGAAGCCGCAGCAAAATTGATGCCTGATGATAAAGAGATTGCTAAGATAAAAGATAGAATATTTAATGACTCAAAAATCATAATTCTTCTTGAAAAAGTAAGACATGACCCCAAGATTAATAACCTTATTGGTGCAATGATTGATTTTGAGTTGCACATTTGTGATGATGAGAATTGCATTGATTGCAGGTTTGAACAATTTTCATTTGAAATGGATTTTCTTCAGGACATAGGGGCTTTAAGAACTGATCTTATTGTGCTGAAAAATAATTATCCTGAGTTGTATGAAATAAAGAAAGAGTTTTTTGATAAAGCATTGGATGTTAAAAAAGAGAGAAACCTTATTAATGAATATTATAAAAGATTAAACAAATACAATAAAAAATACCCAGAGTTCATACAAAGCAAGAGGAGCAACGAACCGATTGGCTTTTTCGATGATTTGGATGAGTATTATACCGAACCTTATGTTCGCGAAGAAGCAAAAGTCGGCAGTAATGATCCTTGCCCATGTGGAAGTGGCAGAAAATATAAGAAGTGTTGCGGAGGAAATAGGTAATGAGGGGTATAAACTTTTATCTTTTTGAATTTTCAATAGTATGTAATCACATTTTTGTGCTAAAATATAGGTAAGAAAATGTAGGAGTTGATTTAAAAATGGCAAATAAAAAACTTGTCCGTTTTGACTGGGCAATGAAATATATATTGAGAAAC
>Ga0066603_10000635_pt1 | contig 26160 bp, 20 predicted proteins | sample Higcelweek8metaG_FD_59482 | JGI IMG/M metagenome (GOLD analysis project Ga0066603, IMG submission 59482) | Freshwater pond sediment microbial communities from the University of Edinburgh, under environmental carbon perturbations - High... | ecosystem: Environmental > Aquatic > Freshwater > Pond...
GACGCCAGAGTGGCTCCCGATACGGTGTCCAGGGCTACCGGGTTTTGGGCGGACATCAGGTTGGCCTCCAGTTGGGCATAGGCATTGGCAAGAATATCGGGTTTCATCCTAGAGACGGAGCGTCCATAGATCATATCATTTCTTTTCCCGGAGCTGTCGCCCGGCTTGAATTCATCGTAGTACACGGAAGTGAAAGCGCCGTCGGCAACGGTAAAGCGTACATAATGAACGTATCCCCGGAGATCAATGGTTGAATAGGATTCATATACACCGTCCTTTAATCCCGAAGTATCGCCATCCCAACCATAGTCCCGGCGAAACTTATCATATAGAGACGAAAAGGACTTGTTCGGGAATGACATAACCATCGTCAGAGAGTCTTCCAAATACTTATAGTCCTTGAAACGTGCCGTATCGTTCTCAAGTTTTGGCTTCCCGCCGCAGCCTAAAAGCAGTAACAGGCAACAGATAATCATGGATGGGACAGAAATGGCTTTTATCATTTTATCGTCTCCTTTTCGTTTCGATGATGTGATATAAGGTTAAAACCCTTTTTTTACCGGAATCCATATTTCGAACGCCTCTTCGGCATTTCCACACAGGTTGAATTCGAGCTCCGGTCCTTCATCATGAATATAGTCCGTGGCAGGGAACCACTCTCCGTAAATTGCCTTCCAGGTTCTCTGGTGGGCTTCTGCCGTCGCTCCCTTCCCCTTGAAAACGGCCCATGTTAACGCAGGTATGTTTATTTGCCTTAGCCCCCCAAGCTCGTCGCTTTCGTTCGGTTCAATTGCGAACATATACCCGAACTCCTCCATTTCGGGCGTGAATCCGAGACAGGCCCCGATTCCCGCTCCCTTAAACAGACCGTTCTTATCCGCAATTCGACTTAACTTTCCGATTTCGCCGGTCTCAAGGAGCTCTTGCCATGCCCGGGGAATATCGCGGTAATTCTGGCCGTCTTTCGCGGAGAATTCGCGGACGATCCCGGCAAGCGTGAATTCGCCTACCGTGCGGATTTCGTACTCAGTGGGAGTTTCCCCACTGACTGATAATTGAAATGAAAGAGGGGGATAGGCCTTGATGACAACCCCGGAATCCCGGGCCATACCGGGCGCGAAACCGTGCATGCGCTTGAAGGCGCGGGTGAAGGATGCCTGCGTTTCATAACCATACTTCAGGGCTGTGTCGAGTATGCCCGCGCCGTTCACGATTTCTTGCGCGGCAAGCGTCAATCTTCTGCATCGTATGTATTCCGAGAGCGTCATATCGGCAAGGATATGAAACATCTTCTGAAAGTGAAACGAACTCGTATTAGCCTGGGCCGCGATGGTACGGGAATCGAGGCGTTCCGTGAGGTGTCCGTCAATGTATCGGAGGGCCTGATTCAGCCGTTTGATCCAGTTCATACCTTACTCCTTGATACAGAGTAGCGCGTTATAACATCATTTGTTTGACTTACTGTGCTCCATTCTGGTAAAAATGACAAGTTTTTCCATTTCCCTTGCAGTGACTGACGGAGCAGGAAAATTCGTGGTACAAAACGTGTATCGCGTATTCGGCGAACAGCTCAGTCGCCAGGACGTCAGACCGGAAGCAGTTACCCGCCATAAAAAAATATATGTTCGATGTCGAACAGACTTATACCCTTACCGGAAGTAATCTTAAGTAGACTGAAAATCAAAGAGGTTACTCAAGTGGAGAGAGCCGGTAAACAAGACACAAAGAACGCAGAATCCTCGATCATAAGCCATGGCCGTGAATATATCGACATACCATGTACGTTTTTTTTCGACAAGACAGTATATACGACGTATACAGGAATACGAGATGTCTATGCACGTGTTGACCGGGAATTCGATAAAGTTGATTCCTGAATCTTGACATATATCTTGATTGAGGTTTTGGTTCCTTATGATTTTACTTCATATGTTGTTCATCGGGAAATAGAATGAGCTGTGTTTAGGTATTGGAGGTCGGTATGAGGAAGTTAGTAGCTATTGCGATTATTGCAAGCTTTGTGCTTGCTGGTTGTCAGAGTACGGGAAATGCGATCGGAACTGTATTCAATCCCATTATTGGGACCTGGACAGCGAGTGCTTTGGGCGTTAAGACGGAGATGGTATACAACTCCGACAAATCAACTACGGAAACCGTCACCATTCTCGGAGTGTCTACAACGAAAAATGGCAGATGGGATTCAAACGATACGACGATTGCAAGAACCTGGTCAGACGGTTCTCTCGATGTACGATTCTATTCATTCAGTTCGAAGTCGAACAAGCTTATTCTATCTGAGTCTTCAGATGGAATTGCAATAAGCTACAATCGGGAATAGTCCTGGAGACGGACTGGATATGTCTTGATGGATGTAATCCGGTTGACGATATCGCTTAGGAGTGACAAATGAAAACAGTCAGGGTTATCGGGATAATCGGTATTCTTCTTGGTATTATAGCGGTGATGTATGGCGGCTTGAGCTACAAAGCGAATGGTGAAACAGGGAAAGCACTCTTTACGCTTTTTTCCAGTACCGATAAACGGCTAACCCTCATTCCAATCGTGGTTGGTATCGCCGGTATTATTACGGGTAGCTCGATGTTCTTTGAAAGAGGAAAACGAAACTAGCGGTCGGGTCAAGGCAGGAATTACCGCGGTTGTGCGGTAATGCTCGCCTTGATCTTTTTTTTCCTGGTTCACAAGTCCACGGCATGCACGATACCCTTCAGCGACCATCATCAACCCTTTCCCGCTATCCAAATCTCGACGTTGTGCTCAACATGATCATCGGCAAGGTGTATCAGGGAATCATTTTGCTCTTGTCCGTCAACGATCACCCGTTCACTGTTGTTACCTTCCATCGTATTGGTCGATATTCGCGAAACATTGATTTGGTAGATGGTATCCAGATACCGGTAGTGCATCTTGAATTCCTTCCAGTCATCGGGTATGCAGGGCAATACTCGTGCCGTTGCTCCTTCGATGGTGAGGCCCAGAAGGGACTCGGTGATGAGTCGATACATCCATCCGGCAGACCCCGTATACCAGGTCCATCCGCCGCGTCCTGAATGGGGTGAGACGGAGTATACGTCTGCGGACATTACATATGGATCTGCCTTGTATTTCGCTATTTTTTCCGGCGAGTCCCCATGTCGTATCGGGTTGATGATATTCACGAGATCCCAGGCTGTTGTGGCGTCCTTAAGGTGGGTAAATGCCATTGCCGCCCATATTGCTGCGTGGGTATATTGACCGCCATTCTCCCGAATGCCCGGAACGTAGCCCTTAATGTACCCAGGATTTCTTTCGGAGGAATCGAAGGGCGGATCCAGTAGCTGTATCAGCCCCTGTTCACGCCTGACCAGCATGGTATTGAGGGATTTCATGGCAAGGAGGGAATGAGTAGGTTCTCCTGCGCCTGATAGTACAGACCAGCTTTGCGCGATAGAATCAATTTTACATTCCTGATTGACCGATGAACCAAGAGGCTCGCCATCGTCAAACCAGGCACGGATATACCATTGTCCGTCCCAACCGGCGGTCTCGGTGGCGCTTTTCAAAACAGTCGCATCCATAAGGCATTTTTCTGCGAATCGCGCATCTCCGTGGAGCCTGGCTGTTTCCGAGAAAGATGTCAGTACGGCGTAAAGGAAGAATGCGAGCCAAACGCTTTCTCCCTGTCCTTTGTAACCAACCATATTCATGCCATCGTTCCAGTCGCCCGCCTCCATTAATGGCAGTCCATGAACGCCTCTCGCAGCGCTGTGCTCGATGGCCCGAACGCAATGATCGTACAGACTTGCGGTGTCCGTAGACCGTGTAGGCATGGAATAACTCGATTCCTCGCCGGCATTAAGCGGCGCCCCTTCGAGAAATGGAACCTTTTCATCGAGCAATCGTACGTCTCCGGTAATTGCTATGTATCGTGATGTCGCCAGAGGAAGCCAGAGATAGTCATCGGAGCAGCGCGTTCGCGTTCCCTGTCCGAGCGGCGGATGCCACCAATGCTGTACGTCTCCTTCCTTGAATTGCCGCGAAGCGCATAGGAGTAGATGTTTTTGAACCAATGATGGGTCGATATGGACAAGCGCCATCGCATCCTGCAGTTGGTCGCGGAAACCGAAAGCGCCTCCGGATTGGTAGAATCCCGTGCGGCCCCACATTCGACTGGATATAATCTGATATACGAGCCATCCATTCGCCAGGAGGTTAAGCGAAACATCCGGCGTTTGAATGCGTATCGCGGACAGGGTTTTACTCCAGAATTGCTTGACTGACTCGAGTTCTTTCAGGGCTACACCGGGTATACGATACAGATGTACGAGGGATATCGCCTCATCGGTGTTTTTTCCCGCGCCGAGCAGTATGGTCGTTTCGAATTCCTGTCCGACCATGAGTCTTACCGGTATGTGGGCAGCGAGACAAGGATCCAGTTCAGGGCCACTTGTACCGGACAAGCCGATCCGGGTCATTGCATCCGGGTTTCCGATATTCCCGTTTCGTCCCAAGAACTCGGTACGGTCCGCGGTTATGGTCTTTCCTTCCCCGTTAACGTCAAGGAATACCGTTCTCCCCTCGAATGCCGTATTGTACCGGTTTCGCGCAAACAAGGCTCCGCAGGCTTTGTCGACTTCGGTAACGATGTGCATTGCGTTTTTTTGCCGTTGATCACCGAGGACGAGTTCTGAATACGTGAAGACCGATAGTTTTCTGATCCTTCCCGAGTTGTTGCGCATTTTAAGGCGAATGAATTTTACCGGTGCGTCCAACGCTACGTAGACGCATAATTCGGATGCAATCTCGTACTCGGTATGCTCAAAGGTGCTGTAACCGAACCCATGGCGAGTCGTATACGGTTCACTACCGCGTTTCGGGAGTGGGGAAGGAGACCAGAAATCACCGCTTTCGTCGTCCCTGATATAAAGCGCCTCCCCGCTTACGTCGCTGACAGGGTCATTATACCAGGGCGTAAGCCGAAAATCATGGGAGTTTTCGCCCCATGTATACGCCATCCCGGATTCCGAGACTACCGTTCCAAAGCGGGCATTGGCAAGTACGTTTACCCAGGGCATGGGGGTTATATGCTTCGATGAAGTTGTGATGACATACTCTCGCCCGTCCGGCGAATATCCTCCGATTCCATTATTAAAAAGAAGGTTGTCAACCGTTGCTGCCGGCTTTGATGCGATGCTTCGGGGTGTCCTGCCCGACAGGGGAAGAAGGGGGATCAAATGGGGTATGAGGTGGGGTATGAGTCGCGGCATGGTTTTTCCCGGCATGGCTTTCCTGTCGATTTGCTGCTTCAATGAGCCTTTCACATCGCTTATGACGACGCGTGCCGCTGTCTGGATAAGGATACGGTCTTCATTGGAGATTTGGTCGGCCGAGCGCACAAAGATCCCACCGGGTTTCGTCGATACGTTCGTTTCGGCGGTTATGTAAGCGATGATCTGCTCTTGGAGCTGTTGTCTATAGGAAGTATGATCCTCATTCCAGATTACTAGATCGACTTCGAGTCCTTTCTGATGCCAATAGGCGTGGGCCTGTACCATCTGTCTGGCAAGGTTTATGTTTCCCGGATCTTTAATCATGAGTAGTACGATCGGTAAATCTCCCGATATGGAGTATCCCCACAGTCCCGACTGCCCTCTCCTGTTTTCAAGGGCATTCACTGTGTCCGTTCGCATGTGCTCGTCTGCGTAAAGGATTGAATTTGCCATGCGACTATAGAGGTGCGCGTCTGCCTCAGTTCCGTTAATTTGCTTTAGGAGTATTTGACTGTGCGTTCGCGCGAGTTCGAACGCGCGGTTCGCCAATCGTTTGGCATGGTATTTTTCCGCGAGAAGCAGGGCTGTGTCGCGCGAATCGCCGATTCCCGTTACGATGTCGATCGTGGCTGATGCGTCGCCTTCAATCACTATTCGCTGGCGGATTGCGGCCACGGGATCAAGTACGGACCCTTGCGTCCCCGATAGGGGCCCTTCCTCGGCAAGCGCTCCAGGGGCTCTCGTCGTATTCCCTCGTCCTATGAATTTCAGCCGATCGGTCTCATAGGAAACGGCCGTTACCTCAGCGTCGTGAACGATCATAAGGTGTAGCATGACGGGATAGGAGTCTTCCGGAGAGCGGGGCCGGCGTCTGAACAGGATAGTCTGACTATCGTTGATGATTTCCGTCTGCATGAAAAGACCGCTGAAGCAGGGATGCTCCGCCTCGCTGCCTGCCGTAGCGAGAACGACTTCGGAGAAACTGGTGACTTCAATCGTTCTCTGATTCCGTGAGCGGTTGGTAATCCTTATCCTTCGCAGCTCAATATCATCTTCGGGAGAGACGACAATCTCGGTGTAAGTATCGAATCCGTTGTCTCTGCGGCGGAATTCCGCGCGCCCCTCTGAAAACACGACCTCATAATTGTCCGGTTTCTTGAGGGTCGGTTGATAGGTATTTGACCAGATAAGGCCCGATCGTATGTCGCGAATATACAGGAAGCTTCCCCGGTTGTCGGATGTTTTATCCTCTTGCCAGCGTGTGAGTGAAAGTTCTTTCCATCGACTATACCCGCCTCCGGCGTTCGTTACCATTACGTGGTAGTTTCCGTTTGAAAGTATTTGAACTTCCGGTGTTGGGGTGTTATAGGTTGGAATGATGCGGGCAACAGGCTTGGGCGATGTATTACGTATATTTAGATCGTCCGTATCGATCTTCTTTGCATTGATTATTCCCGACTGCGGTATCTTTTCATCGAGGAGCAGGACTGTAGCACGGATCGCCGGTATTGACTCGAAACGTTTTTGCATTTTTTGACCGTGGAAATAAGAGGAAAAGGAGATAAAGCTCATTCCCTGATGATGTGCCATGAAGGATCGTACCAGGGAACTTTTATATCCTGTGGGCACGCGCGATTTTGTGAAGTCTATTGCCTCGTAGAAACCGTAGTCTCCCTCGATTCCTGATTTGGATAGCCGATGAAGGTTCTGACATGCCTTCAGGGGCATTATCATCAATGCGAGCGCCGATGCATAGGGGGCAATAACAAGATCATCGAGAAGCCCGCGCTTCAGGCCCAACGTGGGAATACCGAACGCGCGATATTGGTAGTTCAGGGCGATATCAAAGGAATTATACCCTGATTCGGATATTCCCCATGGGACGCCTCGTATGCGTCCGTATTCGATTTGGCAAGCGACCGCTGTCTGGCATGTTCGGCCAAGTAGCGTTTCCGTATGGGTTGGCATGACCAGAAGAGGCATCAGGTACTCAAACATTGATCCGCTCCACGATGCAAGAATGGAATCACCCGACGAATCGATCAGCAAGCGACCAAGCGCGAACCAGTTTTCCTGTGGAATTTGCCCGAGCGCAATCGCGACAAAACTGGTAAGCCGTGCCTCGGATGCAAGGAGATCGTAGAAGCCAGGATCGCGTCTCCGGGCATCAAGCATATAACCAATTGATAGCAATCGCCTCGTCGTGTCATAAAGAAATGTAAAATCCATTGCGAGAAGGCTTTCAACGCGCCCAATCAGCTGTTGTATCATCAATAGTCTGGCATCAATATTCTCCTGCCCCTTTTCCATGAGCAGAGTCTGATCAGTAGCTATTGATTTCTTTTCACCCAGGGATTGGCGTACGAGTATTGACAGCTCGCGCAAGGTGCTGGCGCCACTGATTTGCCTGAATTCATTCTCGGTGCCGAACGGGCAGTTTAGCGATATCCAGGGGACAAGATATTCAAGGTCATCAAGTTGGTCATGGCATTGGCGCTCAAGGGTTTCGGTCCACCATTTTAGGTGCATTTCTTCCGTATTTGTAACATAAGTTCGGAGGCTCCGTGCCGAACGGGCGAGGATTTTCAAGTGTGTCCATACCTCATGAAGATCCTGCTCCCCCGAATGACGCGCGGACTCCAGATCGTTTTTAAAGATGATAAAGGCAGAAACCACATTGTTTTCCAGAAGATCTTCGATAACCAGGCACGTGTCCTGAATGCCCTGCCACATTTCTGGCCCTGAAACGCGCGAATCGACGATTTCTGCAAGGACAGCCGACAAGGTCATGAGCGATGCCGCGAGATTACCGCTGTCAACGGTCGATATGTACCTCGGAATGAGCGGTTCAAGTGTAATTGTATCATACCAATTAAATAGATGATTTCGGTGTTTCTCGAGCCTTTCGATTGTATGAATCGCAGCTGATGTCCGTTCAATCAAGTTCTTTGTCGAAATATATCCGAAGTCACGTGCTGTGGCGTTTGCAAGGAGTGAAAGACCAATGTTCGTCGGAGAGGTTCGATGCGCGATTTTTCTCGAGGGTATTTCCTGATAATTGTCCGGCGGTAGCCAATTTTCCTTCTCGTTGACAAAGGTTTCGAAAAAAGCCCAGGTTTTACGGGATATCCTTCGCAGGAAAGTTGATTGGTCGTCGGAAAGTGACTCAATCGTGTCGGTTTGTTTCTTGCTGATGTACCATACAATTAAGGGTGACATAGTCCAAAGACACAGAAGTGGTAGGGCAGCCGGTAGTGCGGCGTGACGGAAAATGAGCAATACAATACTCGTCGCCAGGGAGAAGGCCGGGGCGATCCACATTGTCAGATATGATGAGAGAGCCGTTTTGCACGCGCTATGCTCGTATTGGTCAGACGGTTTCCATTCCAGGAGATGCCGATGAGTAACAGTCATGCGCCAGAGCGTGATCCCGATTGCCGACAATGAGATATACGCCTCATAAGGGAGACACACGAGTGAAAAGAGCGTTTTTCCGATATGAATCATCGATGCTCGTAGCTTGTTTGCTAGATGAGGAATTGTTTTCAGAATGACCGGTTTAAAAAAATACCCGCGCATTGAAACTACCAGCGATGGAATGAATACAATGCCAAGCACTGCCAGTGTCCAGTTTACCGGGTCCGTTATCGTTGTCCAACCGAGAACAAACAGGGCGATTAATGCCGTATCCGATACGCTTCGTCTCAGATTGTCAAGGATCTTCCACCTGGAGATCACAGAAAGCGGATTGCCATGGTTTCCTTCCTCATTGAAAGGTGTTCCGGGAAAGAGCCATCGAATCAGTTGCCAGTCTCCCCTGAGCCAGCGTTTTCGACGCTGGACGTCCTCCGAATAGGTAGACGGGGTTTTTTCAAACAATTGAATATCGCTCACAAGGCCTGATCTCGCATAACAACCTTCCAGAAGGTCATGGCTGAGGATTTGATTTTCGGGGAATCTATCCTTTAGTACTTCGCTGAATACGTTGACATCATAAATACCCTTTCCGATATATGAGCCTTCACCGAATAAGTCCTGGTAAACGTCGGAACTGACACGGGTATAAGGATCGATTCCCTCCTCGCTGTAATGAAGGATGCCATACATAGACCTGTTCTCGCCAGAGAGACTTGTTGCCACTCGTGGTTGCAGGATTCCATATCCGTCGATGATGCGTCTCGCGTTAACATCATACCGGGCGCGATTGAGCGGATGTGCCATTGTCCCTGCGAGACGTCTTGCGGAATCCCTTGGTAGCAGTGTATCCGTGTCGAGCGTCAGTATGTATTTTACCGAGGCGAGCGATGCGATGCTTCCGATTATAAGATCGAACAAAGCCCTTTTTCCGTTGATGACAAGTTCGTTAAGGTCGGCGATTTTTCCCCGTTTACGCTCATGTCCCATCCATTTTCTTTCGGCTTCATTCCATTTTCGGCTCCGATGAAAAAGGAAAAAATGGTTGTCTCCCGGTTTATGATACTTAAAGTTAAGGTTGTCTATTCGCTTTCGGGCATATTGCAGCAGTTCTGCGTCGTTGGCGGTGATTTCCTCGTCCGCGTCGGGAAAGTCCGTGAGTAAGCCAAAGAATAGATTGTCTTCCCGGTTTGCAAGGAATCTGACTTCAAGATTATCAGCCAAAACCTCAACTTCCGGCAGGGTTGCAAGCATTGACGGAATTACGACCAGCGTGGTTGATTCAGGCGGGATTCCCGCAGAATAGTCCAGGCGGGGAAGCTGATGCGGGACTACGAGTAAGGTCACGATCCAGTTTATCAGAGTGGACGAAAATCCAATGGCAGCGATAAAGCATGGTATGATGCTGTAAAGAATAATCAGTTCGGATGCGAGACTGTGTTTGCCGATTGCCATGAATACGGCGGTAATCAACGCGCCTCCAAGCAAGATTGAGCCTATATATAGTTGCAGCGATAAAACCGATTCAGCTTTCCTGTAAAGATGAGCCGGTGTCCGCCTTGCCGCTACGGCTTGCTTGAGTATCGTTAAACCTTTATCGATCAGGTAATAACCTACATGTGATTCCCGATTGTCGCTTCCTGCTATGATCTGGTAATCGTTCGCCAATTGAATTGCTCGTGAAGCGACGGTGATTTCCGGGATGCTTGCCATACGCGATAGTTCCTCGATAACATGTCGATATCGATCACGAGTTTCAAATTCCATTATACTGTAGAATTGCGCAGGATCTTCGCGGAGCTTCATCTCTACGGGACTTGTGCTTTCGACAAAATCTTTCCAGTCCTTCGCGCCAAGGGAACGAAGGCTTCTGATTGTATTGCTGACTGAAACTTGATCGGCCGCCTGTTGATTCATTTCCAGCTGTATGAGACGCTCTATTGTCAGCCCTGCTTCTCCAAGGCGTTGTTCTATCCAGGTTAGCGGTAAACCCAATGCGGGTCCTTTTCCCTGGAGTTTACGAACCATCTCTGCAACGAATGAACCGACGAGGGGTTGATCTGATCGCGCCATGTCGGCGACGAGAAGGATGACGCTTTTCGGGTCTGCTACCGCCGTTTCGATCATGCGATCAGACCAAAATACAGCCTTGTCCTGAATGATCATTTCTGTTGCAATCCTTGAGGCGATACGGCGGAGGTTTTCGATGAGCGCAAGACGAAACATAATGGGTATCGCCCATAATTCGCCAAGGGTCAATATCGAGACAGATTGGTATTCCTTAAGAAATCCGGGAAGCGTTTCGGGATCGACAAGTCCGTCGCAGTGAGATATTCTTTGCAAGGCAATGTCGTATACTCGTGGAAGACCCGCCGGATCGCTGTTCCCAAGACGGGGAAGTTCCCTGCTGTATCCCTTGGGTAAATCCCTCTTGCTCGTGCGAATATGATCCTCTATCAAGTAGTAATTATCGAGGAGCCAATCCGCCGCTGGGGCTATTCTTTGGTTATTGGATATTGCCTCGTTTAAAATAACCTTGACGTCATCAAGGATCTTTTCATTATCCACAAGTCTTGCGAGAAGTCTGTCACGATGACAGAGTTTTCTGTCAAGTATATGTGTCTCCGCAAGGATTCTTCCGTATTTCTGCATTTGATCAACGCCAAAGAGCTCGGATCGTAATAGATCGTCGTTGTCTGTTTTTTTTTGGAAGATATCGCCTATATTTGACATATTACCCTTTGTCATCGTTGCCTCGATTCGATTTGTTTGAAGTTCATGCTGCAGGAATGGAAAAACGCACATGGTATCCGTAATTCGTCATCGAAACGATTAACGGATACCATGTGCGCCAGTTATCTTGTACTTCTCTGTTTAACAAGAAGCAGGGCGCCGCCCGATACGACCGCGATGATCCCAATCCAAAAAGGTATATACACGGTCTGTTTCTGATTCACCGAAAGCTCGACCGCGCCGATTTTCGCTTCGTGGGTTTTTTTGGTATAACTGAACCCGCCGTATACGAGAATCAGTATCCCGATAATCAGAACGAGTAATCCGATAATCCTGCTTGTTTTCATGAGTGTCTCCTTAGTCTTCTTCGTATGTTACAGAAATTCCGTCCGGTGACGACGATACGGTCATTTCCGAAGCGTCGGAATTAAACGTATAGTACAGGGTGTCGCTCGTGCCGTCGGAAAACTCTCTTGTGATCTTGGTCTCGTCAGCGTCCCATGTCCCGTTTTTGGTTATGACGATGTCGAGCACTGTGGTGTTTTCCGTGCAGGTTTCGTCGGCGTTAAAAATAAGCTCCGTCGGAACGCCAAGTACCGTTGCGTTCCAGGTTCCGATAATCGGTTCGAATATGCCGGCGACGCTGTTTGAAGTCTGCTTGCAGCCCGCAAGAAGAAGAATTGACAATACTGCGATACCAAAGATACGTTTCATAAAAGTCTCCTGTATTTGTGCATGAAATAAATCCGGGGATAACTCCTATTGAATACATTGATACTCAAAATGATAGGAATAAACTGCATCCCACTTCATACTGATTATGCGGTTGTCTATCCAACATGCAAAACAATATCAGTGCCACTATTATTTTTCGCGCAATTGCTCATGCTAATGATACATGCGTTCTGATGGAACGTTTGTTCGTTACCGAACATTCAAATTCTACGAACGACATCATGTTAGTACATGAGGGGGTCTGGAACAGGAATCAATGGCAAGGATCAATGATCTGGAGACCCTTTCGGGCGAAATGCATTCAAGGAGATACATGATGAAACGTATTATTTTTGGAATGGCTGCCGCGTTGCTGGCAGGAATTATTGTGATCAGTTTCGGTATGGGCTGTAATATGGGTTCTTCCGGTACGGAGCCCGTGGATGATGATGAGGAAATACCTGACACGACGTTACCGTATGTCGTATCGATATTTCCCGAGGATAATTCAACGGGCATGTCGATCAACAGGAGCATGAGTGTTGTCTTCAGCGAGGAAATGAGTCCCGCGACTATCAGCATCGCAAATATAACGATGATGAATGGCACAATGATTGTTGCAGGACAAGTGACCTATGAGGGAACGACCGCAACCTTCGCTCCTGAGCTGGAATTGGAAGCAAATACCGTCTACACGGGAACCGTAAAGACTTCGGTTATGGACCTTGCCGGAAATGCGCTCGCTTCCGAGAAGGAATGGACGTTCACGACGGGAACGACGATTTCGGCAGGACCTATGCCGATTAGTCTGGGGACGGCCGGTAATTTTGTAATACTTACCAAATCGGGAATTGATACGGTACCGGGTTCGACGGTAACTGGCGACATAGGCGTTAGTCCCGCTGCGGCTACGTACATGACCGGATTCTCGCTTTACATGGATGCGAGCAACGAGTTCTCAACTTCCGCCCAGCTTGTGGGCAAAGCCTATTCGGCGGACTACAGCCCGCCGACTCCCGCAAAAATGACGACGGCAATCAGTGATATGGAGATTGCGTATACCAATGCCGCTGGACGTTCGAGTCCCGATTTTACCGAATTGAGCGCTGGCGATATCAGCGGCCTGACCCTTGTGCCCGGACTGTATAAATGGGGCACTGGACTTATGATAGCGACCGACATTACGCTGAAGGGTGGGGCGAATGATGTCTGGATCTTTCAGGTATCAGGCGATTTGACCCTGGCCTCCGGAGTTAAAATGATTCTGTCTGGCGGGGCCATACCGAAAAATATTTTCTGGCAGTCATACGGGGCAGTTATCCTCAATACTACATCCCATCTTGAAGGTACGGTTTTATCACAGACTGAAATCACCCTGGCAACAGGAGCTTCGGTTAATGGTCGTCTGCTCTCTCAAACTGCAGTGACGATTGACCAGAGTACAGTGACCAAGCCCTGATATCCGGAGACAATACGCTGCTGCACAATAGAAAGGGGCTACCGGCAATCATTTGCCAGTAGCCCCATTTTTTCGGATCAGGTAATTTTCTTTACCGCATTATCCTGATACCGGGTATGTTCCCAATGATACCGAAAGCAGCCAGAATATACAGAACAACCGCGATTACCACGACGACGTTAAGGATCTTCTTTATGGACCCTTGCATCGGGACATACGAGTTAATCAGCCACATGGCCAATCCTGTAACGACCAAAACAATCACCAATTGAACTAATGACATAGTATCCTCCTGAAAAATCGACTAATGGTAGTATACCTCTATGCCTCTTTGGCTTCTGTTCGCAAACGAACATAGGTTTCATCGTTGTCTGACGCGGTTACACCCGGGCCAAGATAGATTATCTCTGATCCCTTTTCAATCAAACCTTTTTTTTGCGGATGAACGACATACCCGATCATGAGAACTCGTTTGCTTTCCATTCGATTTTCTCCTTTTGGCGCCTATCTGAACACCATTGTGCTGAACAAAAACAGCAAACTGATGAACAGGAATATGCGTATAAATACGGTTAACGAAAATAAAATTCTTTCGCCCGTACCAATTGCTTTGTCCGGAGCGAATATCAGACTCTGCACAGATCCGGTATTGGTAACGATAGAAAGCCCGGACAATATACTCTTGCTTTTCTGTTTGCGCCAAAAAATTGATTCCATATGTTGCATCCTTTTGGTTGTCAATACTTCTTTCTCAAGAATACTGTAGCATGAGGGTTACCGGCGATCTGTTCGCCATCGAACTTATAAACTTTGATTGACACATTTTTTTCTTCTGTTATAATGAGATATAACTTCAAGACGCGAATGAGTGCATACACCCGGAAATATGACTGTTCAGGAGGCTACGTGATGATCAACCAGCAAGCCTCTGTGGAAATACCTAATAACCATCTTTTATCCATTCTTCCCCCGGAAGACTTCAATCGGATCAAGCCGTTCCTCGAAATGGTTTCCCTCCCGCTCGGAAAGGTTCTGTGCGAATCGGGAGGAACGATCAACTATGTGTACTTCCCGACAACGGCGATCGTCTCACTGTTGGCGGTAATGGACAATGGGTCATCCGCGGAAATCGCGGTTGTCGGGAATGACGGTGTAATCGGCATAGCGGTTTTCATGGGCGGAGAGACGATGCTTAACAGGAGCGTCGTTCAAAGCGAGGGATTCGCGTACAAGTTGGGCGCATCGGTATTAAAGCAGGAGTTCGCCAGATCGGGAGTCCTGCGGCCCGTGTTGCTCAGATATACCATGGCCCTGTTGTCCCAGATGGCGCAGACTGCCGTCTGTAACCGGCATCATACCATCGATCAGCAGCTCTGCCGCTGGTTGCTGCTCAGCATCGACCGCTTGCCGTCAAACGAATTGAACATGACCCAAGAGCTTATCGCCAACATGTTGGGCGTCAGGCGCGAGGGCGTGACGGAAGCTGCCGGAAAACTGCAGAGCGCGGGGCTGATACATTATAGCCGGGGGCATATTACCGTCCTTGACCGCGCAGGTCTCGAGAAGCGGGTATGCGAGTGCTATGATGTCGTCAGGGAGGAAACGCTCCGTCTCCTTCCCGACGTATACGTCAAGTGACGCTATTCCTTCCCGCCGTCAATAGCATCCTGTTTCTTCACGGGTAATTCGAGACCTATTCCGCGATATCCGATGCATCGGCATGTCTCGTCGAACATCGGCTCCCCGCTTACCTGGTATTTTTGCTGCGTTCCGTCGCGTTTCATCCTGGTAAAGATGAAATCGCGAAAGGGCCGCCGCGCCGCGATGTATTCTCTCAGCGTCGCAAGCTCTTCCTCGTTCCAGCCGAACTGGTCATCCTCGGAAGGATTTCCCGAAATGCTGTCGACCCTGATCCCGAGCATATCGAGAACGGGGCCCGATACCTTGGTAAATTTCATGTTCTCGTCCTGTTCCCAATACCAGTCCGAAGCGAGTTCTGTCAAGCTGCGATAGCGTGCCTCGCTCTCCTTCAATTCCGCAGTACGTTCTTGGACTTTTTGTTCCAGCTCTCTGTTGTAGTTCTCGAGTTTTTTGTAGAGTAGCCGAACCTCCAGCAGGTTGATTATACGGGTCTTTATCTCTATCACGTCGAATGGCTTGCTTATAAAATCCTTTGCGCCGGACTGGAGCGCGCGAAGCTTGTGGCCCGGTTGCGCGGTGATTACGAGGACAGGAAGGTACGCATCCTCTTTATTCGTTTTGAGCGCTTCCATGACCTGGAATCCGTCCATTTCCGGCATCTGCAAATCGAGCAGTATAAGGTCATAGCTGTTCTTGCGATGCAAGGCGCAAACATCTTTGGGATTATTCGTTGATGCAACGGAGATAAATCCTGCTTCGGAAAGAAGCTCCGTAAGTAAACTGATATTCGTGTCCTGATCGTCGACGATCAGGATTTTAGCTGCGAGAATCTCGTTGATGCTAACCATTATATGTTCTCCTCTTCATTCGGGCGTTCATTGATGTTTGTTTGAGCTGCAAAAATTGTATCAAGTGTGTCCAGAAACTCTGCAGCCTTGAGGGGCTTCATGAGATATTTCATACGTCCCTTCTCCAGCGTTTTTTCGATGTCGTCGGGAATCGTAGCGTCGCAGAGCGCAATTATCGGAATATGCGCCGTTTTTGGACTTTCGGATAGTAACCTCTTAACCTCCAGAGCGCTGATGCCGGGTAAATTGATATCGGTAAATATTACTTCAGGCAGGTATTCGCGCGCGATCTCAAGGCCGCTTTCGCCGTTGCGCGCGCTTAAAAGGCGCATATCGGACCGAAGGGCGATAAGCCCGCACATTGACAGGACATGGCTGGGCGTGTTTTCGATGTAAAGGATCGTGTGCAGGATTTCTCCTGTTCTCTTGCTTGTCTCGACCAATAACGAATCCTCTGCGGCCATAGCCGCAACGCGATCATCGTCGGCAAGCCTCAGTTCGAACCAGAAGACGCTGCCGGTCCCGACGACGCTTTCCACGCCAATCATGCCGCCCATGGACTCGACCAGGCGCTTGCATACTACGAGGCCTATGCCCGTTCCTTGCTCAACTTTCGCGTTTTTATTGAGCCGATGGAATGGCTGAAAAAGTTCGGTAATCTGCCCGGGCGAGAGACCCTCGCCGGTATCGCGGACATTGATCCTGACAAACCCTGATTCGCATGGCGCCCAGTCAATGATGACGGTCCCGCCCGGCTTGTTGTACTTGATACCGTTGGAGAGCAGGTTGTTGAGGATCTGCCGGAGTCGCATGGAATCCGCCAATGCGTCACATGGATCATCAGGCGGGACAACCGAAAGCTTGATTTCGTGCTTTTCAGCCTGTTGCTCGACCATGCATTCGCATTCTTTGATGACCTCGAGGAGCGGCACGGGAGTAAGCGACAAGGAAAGTGTGCCCGACTCTATCAGCGAGAGATCGAGGATTTCGTTAATCAAATCAAGAAGATACCATCCTGCCTTGAGAATTTGGTCTATGCTTCGCTTTTGCGAGGGAGTTAAGGGCTGTGAACCGGTATCTATAAGCTGGGCAAAGCCCAGAATCGCATTGAGCGGCGTACGCAAATCGTGGCTCATTCCGGAAATAAAATCCGATTTTGCGTTATTGGCCTTTTCCGCGATCAATTTTGCCCTTCCCAGCTCGAGGTTCTTTTCGACAAGCGCAGAATTCAAACGCATTCGTTCGGTGATATCGCGCAATGAACTGTGAATGGCGGGTTCGCCGTCATACTTGATCAACGTGCTTTTGCTTTCGACGTCAATCGGCGTTCCGTCGGTCTTGAGCAGTATTTCGTGTACGATCTGCGCACAATGGTTTGTCAGGAAAATACCCGATTCTTGGGTCAATACCGCTTGATGATGGTCCTGATGAACCAGGTCGAGGAATAGCCTTCCTTCCAGTTCCTGCGCGTCAGACGCCCCAAGCAGCTCTATGGCTGACGGGTTGACGTACAGGATAATTCCGTCGCGCTTGACTATTACCGGTTCAGGAGACCCTTCCACGAGCGTTCTGTAACGCTCTTCGCTTTCCTGTATGGCCCTTTCAAGCGATTTGCTTTCGGTGATATCGCTTAATGCCATGTTTACCGCCGCAGGTGCGCCGTTATTGTTGTCTGCGATGACGGTATCAATCCTTACCCACAATTGGGTCAGGTCAGATTTTACTATGCGCAAATCATACCTTTGCGGACTTCCGGTTTTCAGCAACCGTTTATTGTGCAAATAGTAGGTGTCTTGATCCGATTTCGCGATAAAGCGCTTTATCGGTTGATGTACCAGCGTGCTTCTGGGTATTCCGAACAGCGAGGTTGCGGTGAGATTCGCCTGAACGATAAGGCCCTGATCGTTTATTGTGCAATATCCTACGGGAGCGAGATCATAGAGATCGAAATATTTGGAACGCGATGTTTCAAGCTCCAACTGGGTTCGTCGCAGTTCTTCGTTCTGAATCTCAAGCTCGATCTCGTGAACATGCAGCTCGTGAAGCATCCTGCTTGTCTCGGTCGGAGAAAGCGGGTTTACGCGTTCCGGAATCGGGTGTTTGCTTTCGCTGTCAATAATCTCGGCCTGTCGGCGCAGATCAGAGATGTCGATCCCGGTTACATCATCCATCGTAGTCCTCTATATACTTGAAGGATTTTTATCCTTTGCCCTTTCGGTTGTAGCGATTGCGTAGATATTCCCGCTCTCGTTGACCAGTCCTGTCGCCGTCATCGAAACGTTGAGGATCGCCCCGTTTTTTGCGAGGCGTCTTGTTTGATACGGCTCCAGAACTTCCGAAAATCCCAATTGATGGATACGCTCGAATTCAGTGTCGCGGATTTCCGGTGGTATCCTGTCGCGGACGTTCATCGCGAGAGCCTCCTCTTCGGACCAGCCATATTGCCTGACCGCCCCGGGATTCCAGCAGATGGTTTTTCCGTCAAGATCATGCACCGTTATTGCGTCGTTGGCGTCCCTCGCGACGGCGGCGAGGCGAAGCTTTTCATTGGCTTTTTCCAGGTCCGTTCTGATTCGAATAATTTCGGTGATATCGACGAAGGTGATTACGGCCCCCTCTATGATATTTTCAAGGGTACGATACGGTCTGATTCGCATCGTGTACCAATTATGCACAATTGTTTCAACGTCGACTTCTTTCGGGAGCAACGAGTCAAGGACGGACTGCACATCGGCTACAAGACGATCATATCCGACAAGATTCGATACGATGTGCGCGACTGGGCGGCCTATGTCGCTCGGGATTACATTGATGATTTGGGTGATCGCGGGAGTGAACCGCATGATGCACAGCTGAAGATCGACGAATATGGTACCAATGCCGGTACTGGCGAGAAGGTTGTTCATGTCATTGCTGACTTGCGAAAGCTCAAGAACCTTGGTTTGAAGTTCTGTATTCATGGTAGAAAGTTCTTCGTTGATCGATTGCATCTCTTCTTTTGAAGTTTCCAGTTCCTCGTTTGTCGACTGAAGTTCCTCGTTTACGGATTGCATTTCTTCATTCGATGATTGAAGCTCTGCGTTGAAATATTCTTGCTCATCGTTTATTACCTGGATGTATTCCCTGTTCGTGGATAATTCTTCTGTTAGCGTCGCTATTTTTATAGCAGCATCGGTTGCATTAAGTAGTGATTGCGTGCTTTGAGCATCCTTTATATGCTTTTTTGAGCGGGGTATGGACATTGCAAGTGCGGACAGTTCCTCCATGATGATCAAGAAGAGGGATTGATCAATATCCTGCGAATCGTCCGATATCATCGGCTTGATAGTCAGATTGAACAATTTCTCGATACCGTTTGTGGTAGCCGCGACGTTGTTCGTTTGAACCAGATCCTTTGTTACCGCGGCCTTTCGCAGCGACGTCGTCAAGCTGCGTTGCATCGCATCCCGGGACATTTTCAGGATGTTATTGATTCCCGTCTCGCCCTGAACGGGCTCAAGGAATTTCCCCATACCTCCATAAAGATACAGGATATCGCCTTGTCTGTTCACGAGCGCGGCGGAGGGTGAAATCTGTTTCAGAAGCGCTTGTTCAATCGTTTCGCGCAATGAAAGTCGGTCCGGCGCCTCGGTCTTTCTCGCGATTGTCGGACTATTCGTAATGTGTTCCGTAAGGGGAGTGTGAAATTGATTTATCCCCAAGCGTTGGGCACCCTGAAAATCCTGCTTCCGCTGATATACCTTCAACCTGCCGTCTATCGCCGAAAAAAGCTCGTTGAACTCGCCGATTGACTCGGAGGTTCCCAAAAAGAGAATCCCGCCCGGCTTGAGTATGTAGTGGAAGAGGGGGATGAGTTTCTTTTGCAGATCGACGCTCATGTAGATCATGAGATTGCGGCAACTTACCATATCAAGCCGGGAAAAAGGCGGATCCTTGATTACGTCTTGCGTGGAGAATATGACCATGTCGCGGATGCTTTTATGAATCCTGTACATATTGTTTTCTTTCTCGAGGGTAAAGAAACGGGCCAACCGTTCGGGAACAATGTCGCTTGTGATATTTGTCGGGTAGAGGCCGGCCCGGGCTGTCGCAATGGCCCTGTTATCGATGTCCGTGGCGAATATCAGAACCTGGTATGCCTGTTTCACGTTTTCCATGCGCTCATAGAGCAGGATCGCGAGGGAATAGGCCTCTTCTCCCGTTGAGCAACCCGCGCACCAGATGCGTATTACTCCGTTATGGGCTATCTTGCCCGAGAACAGCTTCGGGATGATTTTTTCCTCAAGCATCCTGAAGGTTTCGGGATCGCGAAAAAACTTGGTTACGCCGATCAACAGATCGCCGAACAGGGCTTCGATCTCTTCCGGCGTATGCTGGATATACTGAAAATAATCTTCTGCCGATTCTATCTGATGGACCGCCATGCGCCGTTCGATCCGGCGATAGATGGTACTCGTTTTATACAGGGAAAAGTCATGGCCGGTTTGGGCCCGCAGCAAGAGAAGAATTTTATTCAGAACGCTCCCCGTTTTCGGCGCGGCCATGGCCGACGCGTTGATGCGTCGGTGGGGTTGGGAGGTATATGTCAGCAGTTTTGCGGGCATATCGGATGGCAAGAGTTCGAAATCGACAAGATCGGTAGCGATGGCGCTCTGCGGCATGCCGTCGAATTCCGACGAATCTGCGGTTTGGGCTATCACCATTCCGCCTTCGGCCTTGATGTCGCGCAATCCCGCCGTTCCATCGCTTCCATTTCCCGAAAGGATGATGCAAATTGATTTTTCATGCTGATCCCGCGCGAGGGACCGGAAGAAGAAATCGATGGGGAGGCGATGCCCCATCGGCGCGACCGGATCGAGTAATTGCAAGGTTCCATCGACTATCGCCATATCATGATTTGGTTGGATGATGTATATGCAATTTACCTTCACAATCATCCCGTCCTGTACGTCGAAGACGGGCATGCTTGTGTAATGGCGAATAAGGTTGGAGAGGATGCTCTCATGATCCGGGGAAAGATGCTGTACCAGGATGAAGGCCATGTTCAGCTCAATGCCAACGGGTATTCCCGAAAAAAAAGACTCAAATGCGGCAAGACCGCCGGCCGAGGCGCCGATGCCGACTATGGGGAATCCTTTGTCGGCAATTCCTGATAGTGCTCCCTTGCTTATTGCGTTGATCACTATCGCCCCCTGCCCTTCAACTGAAGTCATTATGCGTCGTCCTGACTATAAGAGCAAGCGATTTCGCTACCATATGAACGCTCCTTGTTGTCTACAGCCCTTTGCTTGAGATACGTCAATGCCGCCGCGACAGAATCGCAGCGGCATCAACCTGATCCGCTTCCTTACTTTATCAGAAAGAATGCCGTTCGGCGGTTTATCCATCGATTGCTGTAATCGCTGTCGGCGACGAGCGGATCGCTTGCCCCCGCGCCTTCAGTGCTTATAATGCTCGCGTTTACTCCGCGTTCTACTATAGCTTTCTTGATCGCTTCGGCCCGGGCAAGCGAAAGAGGGATAAGCACTTTATCCTGCTCAGCCGCGCCGAGAGCCTTGTCTTCCCAGAAAATCATCACCGCATGGCCGACGATTCTGATTTTATGGTCGGGATATTTCTTGAACGTCTCGGCCAATCTGTCAAGTCGGGTGATGTTTTGCTGTGCAAGTTCCGGCGGCACGTCTTTGTAGTCTGCGGTAAAGTTCTTGAAATAAATGCGGGAATTCGCGATGCGATACCCGGATCCGTCCTTGATGACGATTATGTCAATGGGGAGAAGCGACTCTATGTTACCCATATTGCCGAACTCATCTCGCAATTCAACAATGACAGGATAATCCTCGGCCGACATAACCATGTCGCCATTCATGTCTTTCCCGTCCCAGAGAACGGAGTTATTGGGCCATTTTCCGCCGTAACTCCTGAATAGATTCCATCCCGGATCGAAGATGTTCATCGTCCAGCTTTCGATTCTTGCAAGATCTGATTTTCCGTCAATCGTTACAGTCATGACATCGGTGGGGTTGTCGAGCGCAAAAAGAGAAGGTTTGAAGCTGATCTTGCCCGTTGGCTTGGCGGTGGTGAGGATGAATATCGTGCTTTTGGCGACACCTATGGTAAATTGCTCGCGGTAGTGTACCGTTAACGTGGCAACGTATTTCCCATCGGGTGCTATCGACCCCGAAGAATCCTTTCCGTCCCATATGAGAGTGGCGGGCATATACATGTTGCTTCCGGAAAAAGTTTTCCAGATTATGCCTTCGCTTTCCAGGGTGACGGACCATTTCTTTATATATTCGGCGTTCGCGAAGTAGAGAGCGAACTCCATCGATGTTCTGCCGGTTTCCGCCAAAGGCGAAAATCCCAGCACTTCGGTCTGGATGAGACTCTGTTCCGGCGATATGGGCCATGACTCGAACGACTCCGTTTTACCATTTTCCGCTTTTGTCGACTGGCAAGCCGTCAGCGCGACAAAAAGCACCAATGCTCCGATTGCACGATTGATCCCTTTCATTGTGATCTCCTGATATCCTCTGCACAAACTTGCCCGTTTTGAAAAGAAAGCGGGCCGATCTACCATACTTCCCCCACAGCTGTATTGTTGAATACTCCTTAAGCTGTTGTTAACCGTAACAGTACACAATCATCCACTGGCAATCTGTTCGTTAACGCACGTAGGTGATGAAAACGATTCCAATGTTCCTTGTGATGACCTTATCGTCGTTCGTGTACTACCGCACAGATCGTGGTCGTGTAGTAGAGCTATTATTTAGTTAGCAGCCCGCGCAATCACGGGATAACTTGTGTCGTTTCTTGCATTATCGTCCGTATCGGGAACACTCGCTGCAATCAGGGAGCGTTCTCTTGCGAAGGAGAAAAAGTTGATCGAAGTACAATCCGTCAGTAAGCGATTCGGCCAACACTGGGCAGTGAGCAAGGTTTCATTATCAATCAAGGAAGGCGAAGTCTTCGGTCTTCTCGGACCAAATGGGGCCGGAAAATCGACCGTGCTCAAAATGTTAATGAATATCCTCAAGCCCGATTCCGGAGAAATTTCCTACGACGGGAACTCAATCAGGGAATCGGACAAGGACCGGGTCGGATACCTTCCCGAAGAGCGGGGACTTTATAAAGATATCAAGATCAACGAAACGCTTCTCTACCTTGCCAGCCTTAAAAACGGCGACACCCTTGCCACGAAAAAGCGGCTTGATGAATGGCTTGAAAGATTCGATTTGATGGAATGGAAAAACCGGACCGTAAATACCCTGTCCAAGGGAATGTCGCAAAAGGTTCAATTCATAGCCTCCATTCTCCATGACCCCGACTTTATTTTTTTTGACGAGCCTTTTTCGGGCCTTGATCCATTAAGCACCGACATGCTCACCGATGCCATCATGGATCTTGCCGCAAAGGGCAAGAATATCGTGCTTTCGACACACAATATGGAAATCGCCGAAAAACTTTGCACTGGAATACTTGTTATCGACCATGGCCATACCCTGCTTTACGGAAACCTCGCGGATATCAAGGCAGGCTACGGGCACAATACCCTGGCGGTGGAATACGACGGGACCATTGATTTGAATTCGATATCTGATATGGTCAAGCACGTGACACAGTTTCCGAGGCTGATCGAAATGGAATTGATTGACGATTCGTATTTACAGAGCGTGATGAGATCCTTGTTCGATCAGGCTTTCATACGCCGGTTCGAGGTGCTTTCTCCCTCTCTTCACAAGATATACGTGGAACATATCGGTAAGGCCGCAAAAGAGTAATCTATTCCGGATAGTGAGAATGGAATTTCGACTGACAACCATGAACCGGGTGTATGTGTAAATACTTCCCTTTACCGCCGAAATCGCAGCATATGTGTGCCGCCGAACCATTGATTTCCCGGAGACATGCTAGCTTACATATGAGGTACACACAATGACAACATTTGATATGGTAATGCGCGAGATACTGTCCATGAGGGCGAAAAACGGAAACAAGATCTTGATTGGCGGCGCTATCGGCCTTGCGCTGGGATTGGCCGCGGGCTTGCTTATTGCGCCCAGATCCGGGAAGGTCTCGAGAAGCTTGATTGAGAAGCAAATCAGGGAAACGACCAGGAAGATAAAAGAATTCGTCGATGAAGCGATTTCCGGGGAAGATAGTATGCAGGATGAGACTGAAAGGAGCATAAAATGATTGTGTCGCTCAGTTTTATAGATATCTGGCTCTTTATCCTTATATCGCTGTCAGCGACATTGTGCATTTTCATGATCCTCATGGCCTTTCATGTCACCAAATTCGTGAAAAGAATCAATGCGTTCGCGGACGTTAACGGAGATACCCTCAGCAAGACCATTACGCAGATTCAGGAATTAACCATGAACGTCAACTCCATATCCCGGCGTCTCGGGTATGGAATCGATTCCGTTGGCGCTACAGTCGGTTCGCTGAACAGTATCCTTTTGGGAACGGTCAGTGCCGTTGGTTCCGGGACAGCAAGCGTCATAGACTTGATTTCGGTAGTGAGAAAACTGATTACAAACGGAATGGCCATTATGCACAAACACAGAAAAAGCAAGAAATGACAGCGAGCGATAACCCTGGCAGTGTTGCTGACTAAGCCAGGGCTCCTGTAATAACCATCTTCGATAACGTTGCGATTGCCTGCAGTCTCGCTTATTGAGTAATCGCAGGCTTAATCGTTTCTATGGCTTCTATGCAATGATCGTTTACTTTCTCTATTTGAGTGAACGAGTCCAGCCTGAAATTATGTCTCCCGCGTTCAAATGCGGGGAAAGAGCTGAAAATGCGCTGCATCCCGCGCGAATGGCGAAGGACCTTTTCATAGCGCAGCAGTAATTCCACGTTTTTTTCGGAACGTTCCCTTCTGGTAAGAATCCTGAGCCGGACAAGACTTGTATCCAGTCTTTCCGGGTCAAACCATGAAACGTCTTCGGTGCCTGACATAAGATCCTTGGTAAACGACTTAATATCGAGGGATTTCTTTTCCAGACCGGATAGCATGATCAGCGTTGCGATGAAGTCGAAGGAAATAATCGCAAAGAGCGACAGCGTAACGAGCTCCAAAGGCCTTCTTGGTGCCTGCCCGAGAATTGATCGAAGCATGGGATCAAGAAGACGAACGACAAGAACGCTCATCGCCCCAAACGCAAGTGTGTTTGTAAGGCATATTCTCCCGTGGAGGTTGAAGCGCTTGTCCGAATAGTCCCACCACTTTGCCGAGAAAATAGATTCCAGAAGCCAGCTGGTGGCGTACTCCAGGCAGCTGGTGGCGAGGCCTGCCACGATGAAAAGCACGATCGTGTATTCGCTGAATGGTTCCAGCGCGAATATCACCAGAATACCCCCGGCGCCATATATCGGGCACAACGGACCATTGAGAAAACCGCGATTGATAAACCTGTGGGTAATAATCGCGCAATATACAACTTCCAGAATCCACCCGGACAAGCTATAAACGATAAAAAGCAGAAAGATGGTCGAAATGTCCATATATGCTCCTTCAGAGGCGTCCATGCTCTCTGAAGGTATATTTTTATCATGGCAATGTCTGTTCGCTACTGTACATACTCATGGGATCCGTTCTCTCTGTCGTGAGTCTCTCTGGTTACTCCGTGTACCCGAAGGCCATGATCGTGAAACCCTTGTCCCGCGAGTCGCCGTCCATGCTGATACGGACCGAGTGGCGCGCGGCGGTTTCGTCGTCGATAAGGACGGCGCAATACGGGTTGTTCCAGCCGTTGCCGGGCGCGCCATCAATGGAGTCAATACACTCGCCGTCAACGAATGCATCGGCCATACCGAAGGCGTCCGCGTCGGGGCTTTTTTTGTACACGATGACGAGATTCCTGCAGGTGAGTTCCATGACGAAGTCCTGCGCTCCCGGGCCTGCGGCCTTGTGCCAGTTCGCGGGAAAGGTCGGAAGGGGAGAGTCGCGGCCGAAGGTACCGATAGCCGTGTCGTTGTCCGAGAATGAACCGGGGGCGATCGTCACGCCCCGGGGAACGCCTTCCGCGTCGATCATCCTGATCCCGGCGAACTGCCTTCCGATCACGGGCGATTC
>Ga0066603_10000650_pt1 | contig 25930 bp, 24 predicted proteins | sample Higcelweek8metaG_FD_59482 | JGI IMG/M metagenome (GOLD analysis project Ga0066603, IMG submission 59482) | Freshwater pond sediment microbial communities from the University of Edinburgh, under environmental carbon perturbations - High... | ecosystem: Environmental > Aquatic > Freshwater > Pond...
AAGAACGTATCAAAAAGTATGTTAAATGGCAACGTCATAAAGATCAAGAAGCAGATGCGACTCAAGGCAACTTGTTTGATCAATAAGTAACAACGCACCTTCCAGGTGCAATAATCCAAGCCACCGCCTCTGGCGATGGTAGTTGACTGATCAAATTAATTTCAACCCTGATCAGATCATTACTCGATTCTGGCCCAAATTCGATCTTATCCTGATTATGAAAAATTGCTGGTCTCAAACTGATTTGAGTTTAGTTACCTTTGGTTGGACAGATTTTTTCACAGTTTTTTCTTCAATTTTTGAATACACACTATTTTGGTTAAAAAATGGGTACGTCAGACCAACGATTATCATTATAAGGTTGGTAATAACAAAGGGAATCAGTACATAAAACCCTCGTTGACGATTGCCATTGAAGTGAACTTTTTTGAATCGGTTTACGCTAATACTTGATAGCACCATAGATAGTGCTAAAAAACCGCAACATAAAACTGCCAAACTAAATTGGTCTCCGCCGGAAAGCAGAAATGACAACGTTGATAGGAAAAAATAGGGTAATATCCATGGAATGATGGCCAATTGGATCAGTTTTGTCAGAAAAATTACTTTCCACCAGGCTGTCATGCGTGGAAGCATATAAAGTTCGCGAAGTAATTCCTGTAGAAATGCGTTTCCTTTACGGAATTTGTGATTAATGAAGTTTTCCAGAGTAGTCGGACAGCGTAATTCCTTTCCTTTTGCTTCAACAATGTATTGAGTGCGCATGCCAAGGGTGTTGGCTTTAAAAGCAATAAAAATGTCATCAGCCACACAGTCAGTAGGAAATTGTTGCAAAAGACTCCGGCGGAATGCGTAGCATGGAGCGACAACAATGGAAGACGAATAGACCGTACTTTCCAGAATACGCAAAGTATTTTGCCCTTCCCAGAAGTCTTTTTCGATAGCCATACATTCACCTGGGCAAATGTTGGCACCGACTACTCCAACATTTTCGTCTGAAGAAAAGGCCTGAACTATTTTTTCAAGAGTATCTGCCTCTATATTGGCATCCATGTCTGTGTTTATTACAATTTCCACTTCTGGAGAGAGCAAATTGAGTCCCATGTTAAGCTGGTTGATCTTTCCCCGCACACCTGTCTCAATGACCTGCCAATCGGGAATGGCATCGGTTAGTTCGTGCAGGGCTTTGGTAGTAGCGTCAGATGAGCAACCGTCAAGGAAATATACGTGAACCAGCTCTTTGGGGTAGGACAACGCTAATGTGTTAGCTACCTTTTGAGAGACCATACTCAGTTCGTTATAACAGGGAATAAGAATGGCCAATTTGGGGTGCTTATCTAACGCACATGTTGTACATCGGGCAGGGCTAATGGCGTAAAATAGAAAGAGTAGCCATATATAGCCACAGTAGGCCCACCAAATGAGCACGGCCATGGATAAATATGCAGATATTCCGGTGAACATGCTTACCTCCAGATAATGACATTGGATTTAGTGCACATATTTCTTCCAAAAAATGGAAGGGATTGCCCGTAGATAAGTTGGAATTCGTGAAAAGAATAATTCATGCGGATTCTTCAGTAGTTGCCGGAGAAACCAAGGGCTTATGTAATATCGACGATAGGCAAGTTTGGCAAGGCTCTCCATTTCCTCGGTCGAGATTTGGGGGTAGTTGGCACAGCCATTTTTGATCCAGCCCCTGGTGTTCAGTTCATTGTGAAAAGGTGTTCCAGGAAAGGGAATCATGAGTTGAAACTGAGCTGTGTGGGGCTGCATGGCACATGCCCAATTGATCGTCTGCAGAGCTGTTTCTCGCGTCTCACCTGGAAATCCGATGGCAAAATCGCCGTGGAGCTGCAAGCCAGCACGTCGGGCATCCTCAGCAAAGCGACTCATCCGTTTGACGGTCAGGCCTTTTTTGATGTTTTTGAGAATCTCTGGTGATGCACTTTCAAAGCCCACATGCAAATTTCGACAGCCAGCGCATTTCATGATCTTCATGGTATCAAAGGAAAGATTTGCACGTGAGTAACATGACCACGGCAAAGTATTCTCCACACTCAGTAACGCTTCAGCCAGCTCTTTCCCCCTTTCCTCCGTTGTTGTGTCATCTTGAATCATGACGGAACGTATCTGCGGCATTGTCGTTGAAATGTGACGGAACTCTTTGGCCACGTTTTCCGATGATCGGGAGTTGTAAACTGAGCCCTTGATGAAACTGTGCACCCACAAGCAATAGGTACAATGCCCCCATGCACACCCCCTTCCTCCAAGAATATCCATAAATGGATGATATTCAGAGGGGGTTTTATATCTGGAGAGATCAAGGTGGCGAGCGAAAAAGTCTGATACAAAGGGAAGGGCATCCAATTCCTGACGATTCATGAGCGAGCCACGGGGATTAACGAGAATTTCATCATCGTCTTTGTATAACAATCCTGGTATATCTGTTTGAGCAACACCGTCCAGCAGGGCAGCAACTGGCTTTTCAAATTCTCCATCCACGGCAAACATTACATTTAAAGATTTTTTCAGAAGTAGACGAGGGTTTATGGATGCATACGGACCGACAAACACCGCTGGCACCTCTAACTGCTTTACCAGGCGGTCAGCGATGGCAACATCACTGTTTTCGCTAAGTCTTCCGGTATAAATGACCAGAAAATCGGGTTGAAAAGCAGATACCTTTTGTTCAGTCTGGGTTATTGTCATATCATATGCCGGACCGTCAATAAGCTGAACTGTATGCCCTTTTTTTTCCAGATACGCACCCAGATAGCCCAGCCAGATTGGGTACCATTGTGACTTGGACAGGGAGACAAAATCACAGCGTGCGTTGCGCATGTAATAAGGGACATATGGAGCGCTGATCAGGGTGACACGTTTCATATCAATTTTTCCAGAGAGTTGGGTTAAATTACTGTGAAAATCAAACGCCTTTTTACAGAGTATGCTTAAAAGAATCTTGAGTCGTCAGTGAATGGTGTGCGAAATAAGATAGTATTATGATTAATGTTTAATTGCATATATACGTACCAGGGGTGCTAACCCCTGATGCATTGCTCGTTTGCCGAATATTGCATCACTCACTGGACTGAGACCATACCAGTGGAAAGTCAGTGAAACACTAAAACCTTGATTTCTAAAAAGATTAGCCAGAGTCATGGCATCAATTCCTTGCTCTTGCCATTCTGAGAGAGTGTATTCTCGTCGTGTGATTCCCGGGATGGCCGTATACTTTCCGCCTGAATCCCTAATCATTCTGTAAAGCGAAAGAAGCAGGGAAAAGCGATTATGGAAAGCTTTGTCCATGTCGTGGTCAGAGTAAAATACGCCTCCGGGCCTGAGGATACGTCCAACTTCTGATGCCAGTCCTGTAAAGTCATATAAGTGATGTAACACCGCAAAGCAGACAATGGCATCAATTGAGTTCTTGGCTAACGGGATGGCATCGACATCTCCAGCTATGCCTTGATCAAAGCAGGATTGGTGGAGGGCAAGGATGCGTTGAGAGATATCCATAGCCACTCTTTGATCGAAAATTTCTTCAGCCTGACTGCTTATTAGACCACTGCCAGCACCTATATCAAGCAGGCGTGGGCCTGTTGCTGCTCGTAGTCTGATCAGAATTCCGGTCAGCCATTTTCTTAATGCTGGCGAGCGTCGACCATCAAGTTCTTCGTAGTGTTCGGCAACTGTGTCATAGAGGTGACGATTTGCCAGCAGCACATCGTGTTTGTCAGCTTGTTTGCTTATGAGATGAGTCCTTTTTGTCTGTAATACTGCAGAGCATCGGTGACGGTATTGCTAAATGAACGATAAGCTTTCCAACCAACTTCCTGTTCGGCTTTGGCACTGGAATAGTACTTATAGTCGAATAAATCTGAAACTATCTGTGGGGTAAGAAAGCGATTTGCACCCATTTTGCCCATACAGGATGCTGCCAGAGCCATGGGATTGGCCAGGAACCTTGGAACAGAAATTTGAAAGGGATGGACATTTGCGACATGTATTATGGTTCTAATAATCTCCGCAAAAGGTAGATTAAATCCCCCTAAAATATAGCGCTCACCGCTTTTGCCGTGTCGAGCCGCTGCCAGAATACCTGCCACAACATCGTCAAGATCAATAATGTTGCTTCCACCAGGGGGTACTGGAATGACCGGGGAGATGATTACTGTTTTAATCAATGTTCCTGAATTGAGTGTATCATCTCCTGAACCATAAACAGTGGTCGGATTAACCACTACAACCTGTTGTCCACGTGCAGCGGCTTCAAAACAGACTTCTTCTGTACGTTGTTTTGAGTCGAGATATGGGTTGTGATGGGCAAGTTCAGGGTGTGGAGGTGTTTTTTCATCCAGCTCCTCTTCTGCCGATTGTGTGATGCCGATTGTACAGGCACTGCTGGTAACGACAATACGTGCATCAGGCCATATGGCTGCAGTGTCAAGGACGTGGCGTGTCCCTGTTTCGTTTACACGAATTAGTTCAGAGCGCATCTCTGTCCTAAAAGATACAAGACCTGCCAGATGAAAAACTACATCGCATGTTTTGGGTAATTTTGTACCAAGATTATGGTTTAGAATGTCGCCGACTACCGGATGAACACCGGAAGGAAGCGATCTTGTAATTTCTCGGACCAGGGAATAAACCTCATACCCCTGTTCGAGTAATACCTGAGTCAATCGACGACCAATAAAACCTGTTCCTCCAGTTAAGAATGCTTTCATTGAGTTTTCCTATCTCTGAGGCTTGAGGCTGGGGTAGAATGCCTGTTCTGCGGGCATTGGCAAGTGAGAAGCTGTGAATGTTCGTGCCAGATGTTCACCAACGAATTTTTGGTCAGAAGATACAAGACATCTGTTATGATAGTGGTTCAGCCAGGGATTGTCAAGCATTGACTTTCTAATATCTGCTAAAGGTGTTCGCAAGGCATTTCCGAATTCGATATGCATGAATGGACAAGGCAGTACGTCTCCATAGGGGGTTAGATAGAGTATTTCTTTTGCAGCGCCGCATCCGGATGGTCCAAGATTGGCCTGGAGATCCGTACGGATAAGAGGACATTCTCCAGTTATTTTGTCTATGTAATCAAGATCTTCCGTGGTTAGCATCATGTCATTTTCTGATATCCACTTGCCAGCAGGTACTGGCAGTATAAAATATAGAAGAATTTTACGTGATTTTGTGAACGAGATCAGACCCTGAATCCCCTTTTTAAGTATTGAATTGTGGGTAACTACCGTACCTATAGTGACTCGAAAGCCATGTTCTAAGGCTCGATCAATGCCTGCTACTGTTCGTTCGAAGCTTCCAGGCACACCGCGAAAGCTGTCATGTTCTTCAGCTATGGAGCTGTCCAGGCTTATTGTTAGAATATCAACCCCCATGCTACGTAGTGTCTTAAGTTTTTCTTGGGTTAGTAGAGTTCCATTTGTTGTAACTGAAATTAAATTTTTATGTGGGGAGCAGGCTCGTATGATATCCGGTAAATCTCTACATAGAAGGGGTTCTCCACCTTGGAAAGAAAAATTGACAGTTCCTAAAGCCATTGCTTGCTTAGCTACGTAGCGATAGTCTTTGGGTTTCATTTTGGAACGGTTGGAATCAATCAGAGCCACTGCAAAACAGTGTTCACAGCGTAGATTACACGCAAAATCAATAGCAAAGTCGACATAACGCAGAGGTGGCCTACGGAGAATCCACGTTGAAAATACGGCGTAAAACAGTCTTAAAGTCAATATTGGCTTGTGAACTCGGAAAGCATAACGGAGGTTAAGCAGAGTCTTTGTCCATTTATCTTTCAGAAAAATATTCATATTAAAGCTTTATTGTATGAGGGTTGATTTCTATGATTTATTTGAATACATTGTATTTTAAGATGCACCAGATAGCCCAGAATCCATCTTTCCACCCGATTTTTTTACCTTCTTCATAGGTACGACCATAATAAGAAATACCTACTTCAAAAATTCTGCATCTAAGTTTTGCCACTTTTGCAGTGATCTCTGGCTCAAATCCGAACCTTTTCTCTTCGATGTTAATGGACTGTATAATTTCTATGCGGAATGCCTTGTAACACGTTTCCATGTCTGTGAGATTGATATTGGTGAAGGAATTTGATATCAAAGTGAGAATGGCATTGCCTATTCTATGCCAGAAATAGAGCACTCGGTGGGCATCTCCCCCCATGAAACGCGATCCATACACAACATCTGCTTTATTTTCTAAAATAGGATTTATGATTTTTGCGTATTCATTTGGATCATATTCCATATCCGCATCCTGTATGATGACTATGTCACCAGTCGCTGCTTCAATACCGCTGCGGATGGCAGATCCCTTACCCTGATTTTGCTCATGGTATATTACATGGTCGACCTGACTTGACCCCTCAATTTGATTCTTGATTAGTTCACGTGTTCCATCATTGGAACAGTCATCTACAAGAATTATTTCCTTGTTTGGAAAAGGCGAGCTGTTCACTCTCTCCAGGATGGAGCATAATGTAAGAATTTCGTTATAACAAGGGATAATCACAGAGAGTACAGGCTTGTTTGCACTTTTTGTGATAGCAGGTGCCGATTTGTCAATTTGAGTGGATTCGTTTTCCATAGACGTTGTTATTTTTATTTTGTCTGACATGTGCGTGCCCTGGTTGTCAATAATTTTGATTCTTCAAGCAGCCTGTTCCAGCATGTGGGGGAATGGATATCTACCTCACGTTTGGCATGGTCACGGACATACATAAGAACCTTTGGTATATGCCGAAATTCGGCTCCTCGTTCTGCAAAACTCAAAAATAGTTCGTGATCATGAGCGAGCAAGGACTCGTTATACCATCCGAATTTTTGATGTAGATTTGTGCGGTACAATTTTGCTACTCCGCAAAGGTACCAGTCTTTGAAACAACGTTCAAAGGAATACTCCGGCAGAGAGAAACGGCGAATCCAGCGCCCTGTGTCATCGATAATGGCCATGTCTGCGTAAACAAAATCTGCGCCAGCATCAAGTTCTGTGACCATTTCGGAAATCATCGACGGCAATAGCATGTCGTCTGATGGGACATATGTACAATACTTTCCAGTTGCTGAGGCGAATCCTGTGTTCAAGGTTGCAGCTAGTCCTTGGTTGTTTGTGTGCTCGATGACTCGCAATTCTCTTCCTTGCTGGGGGTAACGAGGGTGATATGTCCGTTCAATGGTGTCTGTAGTAGCGTTGTAAACAGAGGCAAAAGATACGTGGTCTTTTTTTATTCCTCGCTTGAACTCTGCTATAACCTCAGTTGTGTCATCGGTAGAAGCATCGTTGACTATGATGATTTCAAGTTCGGAATAATCCTGAAACCAAATGGAATCTAAACAGGCTGCGAGATATGCTCCCTGGTTGTAAGCCGGGACGATTATAGAAACTAATTGAGTGCTAATTGGGAGTACATCAAGATTTATTTGTTTATAGGTAGCCATATCTTTAATATTTTCGAACTCCTTAATATCATTCTTCACCAATGAATATGTTAAAGGGCTATGATATTGTCTGCTTATGAATCCAGAGTTTCTACAAGCCCAAAGGCCTGTAACTGTAAATCGTGGTTGGAAGCTGTCAGTTCATGCTGCTCCCTGAACACCTCTACATTGCGCTGCAGTTGTTCATAATCCGTTTTAGCTGCAATTTCGGCTAGTTGATCAGGGCGTTTAGCATCATAGATAACGCCGATGCCGTATTCTTCGATCCACTCGCAGATATATGCAAACTCCCTGTAGGAGGCAAGGGGTAATCCAGCCTCAAGGTAACTGAAAATTTTGGATGACATGTTGTACCGAAAAGCATCGGTCTGCATGCTGGAACGACTGGTATTGTCATAGAGCAGGCCGAAGTGCGCTGTAGAAATGATTTGAGGAAGCAAATGGAACGGAACTCCCTTGTTGAAACTGAACAGGGGGTTTTGTCCGGCCATGGCAATGTATGCCTCATGCTCCTCCCAGAACATCTCACGTGCATTCTTGTTCACAAAAAAATCAAGCTGTATTCCGGTGCCTTTGGTGCCCAATATGAGTGGATCGAAAATGTGATGGCCGTAACCGATACTCAATGCGATTTTTCTGGGCATTACGCCACCACAATACACGAAATGGGGTATTTTTGTATCTTTATCGTTCCAAATTGGCTCAAATGCTCCTTTCCACGGCAGACTGTGCAGCTGATAGGCTGGCACGGTCACATCATAGGTCTCCACCAGTCGTTCAAGCCCCTTGGAAGGAAGCTTATGCACAAGGCTCCACGCCCCCTTCAGCAGAAAGGCTTCCATCTCCTTCATCAGATTATCTTTGCCGTCAGAATGGAATAGTGCCGTATCCACGAGGTCCAGAACCACTCTTGTCTGGGTTGCTGCTGCCAATATCAGCAGAGCTGGCCAGAACGGTGGTGCAGTGACCTGGAGGGCATGGAGCTTCATGGAAGATACAATGTCAAAAAGTTCCTGATAGTCCTGCACTTCATATGCCTGATCAAACCAGCGAAGAATATCCGCATCCTCGCGGATGCAGCAGCCCACAAAGGTGAGATGAACGTGGTGGCATGCAGCGCGAAGGGCAATGGCCCGTTTGATGATGGTTGCATACGGGTAGTAGCCGAAAAAGGCAATATGAAAGGACCGGGTCTGGCCCGTTGAGACAATGGCCTTGTCCAGATGGTTCAGCGGAGTGCGGTAGACAAGGCGTCCCCTACCACGAGGCATAGGCTCTAAAATGTGTTTCAGCACCTCTTTGCGAAGTGTTTGGGGAAGAAAATGGAGATTTTTTTTCGTGAGCACTAAGAAAATTCCTTTTGGGCCATGATCGCCCTCATATCGGTTTTAGCAGTGCCCTTGAGGAGAAACGCCTTTCGGTAGGCTTGTCGTTCCTGGAGCAAAGGAGCTGGCTGGGATTCTCCTGCAAATGGAGAAGCATGGCCAGAGCCGTACTGGAGAAGGTAATTCACATCAAAGCCGTCACAGCAGTCAATGCAACTGCATCTCTCACACTGGGGGGGAAAATATTTGAAGTCCTGACCTCTTGCTGCCACGGTGGCAAGACCATTGTTCAGGGTCATTTTTTCCCTGCGCAGTGCATGAATGGCACGTACTCCATCATCATTTATATGCAATGGATCGGCACAGTATTCGGGGGTTGCATCATAGTTGCCAGCCCTGTTCCTCCATTCGTGTGGATCAAGGTGTACTCCGGTAATACCTACCACGTGTTTTCTCAGTGTGGGAAATGCACACAAGGGGGAATAGCGGATGTTCACGGCAACACCAGCTTCATCCAAGATCTGGACAGCCTCTTCAAGATAGGGGCGTACCTCTGGGTAGTTGCATTGGATGGCAAAAGTCTTCTGGTTGTTTTTCCACTCATGGTATGGATTAAACATGATAAAATTGTGTGAATACACACCGTGCTTGGCACTTCTTCGAGCAATGTCCGGCAGCATGTGCTGGTTGCCGGTGAATATAACAGTGTTGATGCAATATTGAAAATCCAATGAATCCAGATAACTCATTGTTGCCAGCAAACGCTGAAGTGAGGCTTTGGTGAACTGTCTGAATGCTGATTCCTCAACAGCATGCATGGAAAAAAGAAAACTGGTTATCCCTGCTTCAATGAGCTTGTTGATATACGGAGTTCCACAGGAGGAGTGGTTCATCAAATTCTGCCCCAGGGTTATAATACGCGTACGTAGCCCCAGCCTCTTTGCGGTGATCAGGATGGAGACAAGTTCTGGATGAAGGGTGGGCTCTCCCCCGGTAATATCAACCTGCTCTATGCCGTTTCTGGCAAGGGCTCTTACTATTTCCTGGCACTCTTCTCCTGATCGGAAGCTCTCGCAGGCAAGTCCACCACCTCTGTTCATATTACTATAATAGCAGAACAGACAAGTATGAGGGCATCTGAGCCCCACGTCCAACACCCCAGCCCGGCTTGGTGTGCCGGGAGGATGGAGAATATATGCAGGCATGTGCATTGTGAATGAAACCTTTGCAGACTTGATGAGTGGAAAGCCGGATCAGATGAAGTTCAGGTGCATTGGCTGTTTTCCCGAAGGATCTTCTACTGAACACCCATTCTGCCGGATATCCCACAGGTATTCGTTTACCTTGTGTTGCAGACAGAGCGAGCCGCACATGGTTCTTGCGTCAAACCTATCGGAACTTATGAGTTCCATGATTTTCCAGTATCGTTCGGATTGCCAGATCTCCTTAAAGGAAGTTTGGGCGATGTTGTCAATGTGATAGCGGCTGTACTTGGTGTTGAAAAGCATGCCACACGGGGCAACCAGACCTGACCCGGATAGTTGCAGGATGAACGGAGGAGCATAGCAACGGCTGTAAGAGCGGGTTCCACCACTGAGGATTTTGGACCATTTTGCGCGGACCGCATATCTATCTGTGGAAAGCGCCTCTGCTTCTTCCAGATCGTTCACGAGGTCGTTGTACTTGCTGTAATCTACCCCTAATGTGTGCTCCTCATCGTCAGAGCAGTGTTTGATGACAAGGTAGTCAACGCCCAGTTCCGCCCCAAGATGGGACAAGGGAAAGATCTGGTCTCGGAAGTCAGGCATGAGAACCATTTGCATGCCAATCGTCACCTCCAGATCATTCTTTTTTTTGATAGCCACCGCTTCTCTGATGGTGGAACAGACCTGATAAAAACATTTTTCGGAAACACCGTGAATCTTTGCATAGCGGGCTGGTTCTCCGGCGGAAATGTTAAATCGCAAATAGGTTAAGGCAGGAAGTATATCGTTAAAACGCTCTTGCTTCAGAAGGTATCCGTTTGTGCCGAGAGCCATACTCAGACCGTTTTTCTGCCCTCTGAGAATTGCATCATATAAATGGGGGCTGCATGTGGATTCCCCGTCACTTACAAAGCTGATGCCTTTTACGCCTATTTCTGCGGCATCATCAAGAAAACGAAAAATCACATCACGGGTCATCTGCTGTTCGTCATTGGCCTGCAGTTGTCCATAGCAGTATGTGCAGCGATAGGTGCACCTGCGTGTCAGGGAGCAGTCAATGGTGATGGGAGCAATGCGTTCTCCTCGCAGCCAGGCTTCCACCCGGTTACGATGCCAAGCCAGTTTGTGTCCATCCAGAATGATGGAGTTCCCTGCTATTTGTGTGTCATTTTGCTTCATGTGTGTACTATTTGGTGTGAAAGGGTTTCCTTGATGGCAGTGATGATATTTGGAGTGCCGGGATAGTATGCCTCTTCAAGAGCAGGGCTGGAAGGGGTAGGTAAATCAGGGAAGCTGATCCGTTTAACCGGTCCCTGAAGCGTGCCAGGATTATGTTCCATAAGCCTGGTAACCACCTCTGCACCGTAACCCGCTGTTTTGCAGGCCACGTCGCATATGACGAGATGGCGGGTTTTCTCTACAGACTCGGCAATAAGCTCCATGTCCAGAGGGGCAATGCTCCGTGGATCAAGGACTTCCACGCTTACGCCATCCTGTTTAAGTGCTTGTGCAGCTTCCATGGCCATGGGAAGCATGTGCGAAACTGCGATAACGGTGACATCTGTGCCGCTATTGCGAACAACACCTTTGCCTATAGGGAGGAAACAGGTACCCTCGGGTACGGGGCCGATATTATCGTACAACCATCGGTGCTCGAAAACAAGTACTGGGTTGGGATCCTGCCAGGCTGCTAACAGAAGGGCCTTGGCGTCATAGGGGGTGGAGGGAAGCACGATCTTCAGGCCAGGTACTGAAAGAAAGAGCGAGTGTAGCCCTTGTGAATGCTGGGCTGCAGAGCCCCATCCACGACCTATGATGGAACGCACCACAAGGGGTATGGAGACTTGGCCTCCGCTCATGCTGTGCCACTTACCAGCATGGTTCACCAGCTGATCCATGGACATGGGCAGAAAATCAGAACGCATATGAATTAGTAGCGGGTGCATGCCAGCGGCGGCGGCTGCAATGACCACACCAGTTAAACCGTTTTCCGCTATGGGCATATCCATAACGCGCTGATCAAAAGTGTCAGATAATCCTTTTGTGGAGCCGAATACACCACCTGCATCATTGATTCCTTCTCCAATGAGAAATGCTTCCGGGTCTTGTTCTAAAATAATCTGCTGTGCTTCCAGAATGGCTTCCACGTAGGATAGAGTGCGTACCCTCTGTTTTGCAAAACAGGCTATATCTTTTTTGTTCAGGCAAACAGAGGTCCACGGCATCAATACTCTCCTTTGCGGTAAAGGAATTCATTCATCTGACCTACTGGCGGGAAGTCGGCGGTAACAGCTTTTTGCAGTGCTTCATCAAGACTTGCATCCGTTCCTGCAACAAGCTTGTCGTATTTGTTGGAGGTGAGGGTAGACTCCATACTGTTGCAGAGGCGCTTTAAGGGGCATTTTTCTTTCCACTGCTCAAGCTCTTCTTTTGAGCGCGCTCCTTTGTTCCAGTCCTCTTCCGTACCAACATGGCCTTTCCAGCGATAGGTCATGGCTTCAATGAACGCCGGACCTCTTCCCTCCCTGATGTGGGCTATGGCAGATTGTGTAGCTGTATAAACAGCTTCCACATCATTGCCATCCACCTGTAGCGAGTTTATGTTGTAGCCTCTGGCTCGATCGACCACATGGGGAGTCGGTTGTCGTGCAGACAAGGGAGAAACTGTTGCATAGCCGTTGTTTTCGCAGATAAAAAGCACAGGCAGTACCTTTAAAGCTGCAAAGTTGAGGCTTTCATGGAACGTGCCTTCTTCGCTGGCTCCGTCTCCAAAAAAGACCACAGAAATTCTGTCATCTCCACGCAGTTTGGAAGCAAGGGCCGTACCCACGCCATGGGGGATTCCTCCGCCCACAATGGCGCTGGTTCCTAAAATACCCAGTGCAGGGAAAGCCGGGTGCATAGACCCGCCCATGCCTCGGCAGCATCCGGCCTCACGGCCATAGAATTCCGCATACAGGGCAAAAGGGTCTGCCCCCTTGGCCAGGCAGTGGGCATGGCTGCGGTGCGTGGTGAACAGGTAGTCTTCCCTTCTAAGGTGTGCACAGACTCCAGCAGCAATGGCTTCCTGTCCGATGTAAAGATGGACAGGAGTCTTCATTTCCTGCCGTCCATACACTTCAATGATCTTTTCCTCAAAACGGCGGAGCAGAATCATGGTTTTCAAAAGCTCCAGCCTCGTGGAATCAGTGATAAGGTTATTTTTCATATGAAATTGACATGGGCAGGTTGATGGGTTAATCCCCACAGATAGCGGTTGATTTCGTCCATGCGGCAGTTGATGCGGCAACTGCTGGGATCGAAATGTTCGTTGAACCACTGCATGGCCTTTGCTCTTTTGGGCCCTGTCCAGATCTCCTCAAAGGTTTGGTCGTGGATGTTACCGTACAGGAAGCGGTTATCCAAAAGGAACATACTACAGCCCCAGATGTTTCCGCCAGCATCAAGGTATGACCAGAACGGCAGCCCAAGGCAACATTCATAAGGACGAGATTTATCCTGTAATTTTCGGATAGTATGCAAGCGGACAATGGGATTGAAGTACTCAGTGCGCAGTTTGCTAAGCTCTTTGTCCAGATTTTCCGTATTCTCATAGTGCATGTCGCTATAGGTTTTCGTAAGACTCTGTGGGTGCTGTGAATATGGTTTGACCACAATGTAGTCCAGTCCAGTGTCGCGGGCCCTTTTGGCCAGCTCGACAACTTCACCTTCGTTTTCGGGCAGCAGGAGAATCTGCATTCCCAGGGTACAGGTATATCCGTTGTCGGTGCGGATGCGTTGCGCTTCGGTAAGATTCTCCCAAACCTTCTCATATTGGGAGGCAACTGTTCTGTGAATGGCTGAATAGTTTTGAGCACTTCCTGCATTGCAGCTGACCTTGATCCACGACGTTACCCCGAGAATCTGTTCGCTTATTTCCGGGGTCATTAAGGAACCATTTGTGGTAAATGCCTGGTCCAACCCCGTCTTTTTGGCATGAAGTGCGATTTCCACCATCTCCTTGTTCAAGAAGGGCTCCCCCTCTCCGGCATACATAACGCTTTTCAGTCCAAGGGAGGCCATTTCCGAAAGACGTTTCTTGAGGATAGGCGTGTTCAGATAACGCTTCTGGTATTTCATGAAATCCAGAGCACAGAATGTACAGCGGTGGTTACACGTTCCGTAAGGGCTTATCTCCATGTAAATTGGATAGATATTCTCCTTGTCCAACCACTTGGCAACTCGCTGTGGATGAAAGTGGAGTTTGTGGCTGTCTAGCCCATATGAATTACTCATTTAGAACTTATCCTGGACGTTGTGAAGCGATCCACAAAAAAATGGAGCATGGCGGCATGGCTGGATTCTGCCATGCCGTACGTTTCTGCGGGAATATAAAAGTTCAGGTCGCCCATGGAGCGGATACGGTTTTCCGAAGACATGGCGGAAAACGTCACCACCTGTCCACCAATCTCGCGGGCTGCTTCAATGGCGTAAACCACATTGGGGGAATTTCCAGAGCTGCTGATGGCGATGAGAATTTCTCCAGGAATCATGCGCTGGCGCAACGGATAGGCGAAACTTTCCTCGTATCCCATGTCGTTGCACGTGGCAGTGATCAGTGCAGCATCGGAAAAAATTTCTGTGGCTACCCCTGATACTTTTCCAAGGTCTGCTGCAAAATGGCTGGCCATGGAGGCGCTGGCACCATTACCGACAAAGTAGACCCGCCTGCGTTTGGCAGTGCAGGCATGAACCCAATAGACAAGACATGAGAAGGCTTCATCAATATCCAATTTGTCTCTGTTCACTCCTGTGGCAGAGATGGCGGCCAACGTTTGCAACAATTCTGTTTGGTACCTGCTCCAAGTCATTTCAGAACGTTCACCAGCTAAGAGATTCAAGTGAGGTCCATAACTGTGGTATACTCTCTGAGTGTTGTATTTTGACATAAAAGCTTTCTCCCCCATCTGCTACTGTTCTAAGCAGCATTGTTTTCCATGGACGAAAGAAGTATTGTGCATCGTTTTTTGCTGCTTCCGTGCGTATATCTTCCGGAAGATTCTGCAAATCACATACCATTGTGGTGAATTTTCTTATCTCTCTTCCTTCCTGACGTGCGACATTCCGTACCATGGAAAGTGCTTTCAGGTAAACTTCCGGCCCCATGATGGCGCTACCAAAGTTCATGATTACGCCGTTTTCAAGATTCTCAAGTATTGCCGTGAAATAGAGGAAGTCCCTGTAGGAGGCTGCTCCCCACGCCGCACCGTTGCAGTTAGGGTGCTGATGGACGATATCGTATCCCATGCTTACGTGGGCAGTGAACGGAATTTTTAACCTATAGGCGGCGGCAAAAAGACTTACATCCTTGTGAGGATACGCTCCTTCCAGAATTTCGAGTCCAAGGGATTCGCCTACGCCAAGACCCTGGTCTGAGCCACGAGTAATGATGTCGTTGAGCCTACCGGTCTGTTTCCAGAGTCCGAAATGGCCATCTCGAATATATTTGGCAACGCTTTCCGTGGTTTGTCCGATGAGAGCCAACTCGTAGTCGTGAATAGCGCAGGCCCCGTTTCCGGCAAGACATGAGATATATCCTTTTTCCATCATATCGATGAGGAATGGTTGTACACCAGAGCGGATGACATGTGCTCCCATCATTAGTACAACACTGGCCCCGACCTCTTTGGCCTGGCGAATCCGCTTTGCAACCGCTTGTAGGTTAGGATGAACGTGAGGTGCAGCAGCCAGAGGCAGTATGATTGAAAGGGTTAGATCGTTTTCCCGTTCTTTCAAGTCTGCAAGGGTAAGTTTGGAAGTGTCAAACTTTTGAAACATAGGGCTACTTGAGCATTGAAGTGATATTTTTTATGAGATTCTTGCGTGCAACAGACGTTTGATTGCCAATAATACCAACGGCGATGGAGCCCACAACGTTGCCGAGGAAGCCGACAATTTCCGGCTTGAGTCCCATGCTTGCAGCCACAGACGCAATGGAGAAAAAAGCATCCCCGGAACCTGTGCGATCTACGACCTTGTGGACAAAGGCGGGAACAAGGACTCCGCTGCCGTCGGCGTGTTGGATGAAAGAGCCTTTTTTACCGCGTGTGATTGCAACCATGGAGGCATCTGTCTGACGTTGCAGGCGGTCGGTCAACGCAATGATGCCTGTAGTGGTGTCTCGTGCATCCAGCCTGAGCTCTGGTTCGGAAAGACTCACGAAATCGCATCGTTCGTATTTGGAAATGGTATGGAAACCGCGGTTTCCGGCATTGGCCTGTGTGTTCACTGCCAAGAAAGGAGAATTCAGTAAATCCTTTCTGCACTGTGGGCTGATGGTCCCATGCCCAAAATCCGCAGCTATGACCAGATTGCTGTCCGCTGAGCGTTTCATGAGCTGTTGCCTGAACTCAGCATCCTGTTCTGGATCAAGGCCAGACGCATTCATGTGATAGATTTCCAGCAGCTTAATAAGGCTGTATGCCTCGACATAACGTCTTTTTCTGATCGTAGGTGCATCTTTCTGGTAGCAGAAGAAAGGGGTTACCTTCTCGCTCAGGTGATTTCTGATGAATTCCTCGCGGGTGTTCAGTTCCCCAAGTACCGTGCATAACTGTACGTTTTTGACAAAATTGGACAAATGGTTGGCTACCGCCAGAACGCCTCCGGCAAAGAGATCTTCACCTTCATGTTGCAATGCGAGCACAGGATCTTTTGATGAGGCTCCAAGTGGATTGCAATATTGATAGTCATCAAGGATGGTGTCGCCAACGACAGTGACGGTGATATCTTGCATTGCATCCAATACGTCTGTTATTTCCTTAAGGGAATATCTGGAACGGAAAATTTCCAGATACTCCTGTACCTCACCAGAGAAGTTGGACATGAACCGATTAATGAGATTTGTGGAGCTGAAAACAATATCTTCTGTCAGGCGCATGGAAATGCACAGTTCTTCACACACCTTTGCCTCCAACTGTAACTTGCCAGTTGGGTCGGAATCAATGCTCTTAAAATCGGAGCCTTTTACATACACATCCGGGCGCAGGTAGCGTAAAAGTTCTTCTGCAGTAGGCCATTTGTTGATGGCAACGTGATCCACAATCTCCTGGGATGCAATGCATTCGCAACGCAGTGATTCTGTAAAGGCTGGTCTGTACGGCCCTTTGTCCACGTATTTGTCAGGGGAAACAGTGACAACAAGAAGGTCACCCATTTGAGCTGCCTGTTTGAAGTAACGAATATGTCCAATATGTAGGATATCAAACACTCCGTGACAGTGCACAATCTTCTTCCCATTTTGTTGCGCTTTATGTATAATAGAAGCTAAACTTTCTATCGATAATATTTTAGTGTCAATGTTCATTTTTTTGATATTATTCAATACTCAATTTTCGGCAGGAGATGAGGGGGGATAGGCTAAAGGAACTTTTTGTGCCCATTTCCTCTGCTTATTCAGAAAATTATTTTGGGTCACAGATCCTTTACCCATGGTTTTAATTTCTATAATAAATTCAGCATTGCGGATCTCTGTGCATAGACAGGAATGAGATATTGTACAATTTTCTTGTTATTCCAGCAAGTTTTCATAAAATCTCTAGCTTTTTTGGCACACTCTTTTAAATAAGAGCTATCAGATACCAGGATTTTTAATTGTGGGAGAATTTCCTGTGGAGAGATGATTACCCATGGCAATTTCGCTCCTCCAGTAAAACACTTAATGTGGTGTCTGTTCCACTCATCCAGCCCCGCAATCACGCAAAGTCCCTGGCTTAACCCCTCAAGACTGCTCACTCCAAAATATCCCTGCAGGTGATCAAAAAGAATATGGCTCTCTCGTTTCAGTCTCAGGCACTCTTTGTGGGGTGTATTTTCAATGAGGCGAAGTTCGATAGGTGTTTTTGACTGTTTTTTTAATTCATTGACAGCGTGAATAAATTCAACTGTGTTTTTAAGATCTCTGCGTGTCGGTGAGTGGCAGATGATGATCGGTTTATCAGGCTTGCCTTCCATGGGCGTGTAGAGTGGATCATCAACAGGCACCAGATTAGGTTGCCAGCGGGCCTCCGGTAAAAGTTTCAGAAGATCAGGAGTACTGACCAGAAGATTCTGACGTCCCAGATCCTTATACTTCTGTCGATACTTCTCAGGGTTGCCTCTGAAGTCAGGGTGGCCATGGTGGTGGTGAACAATGATTTTGCCCTTCATGTAATCGACCGGGCGGAAGGGGCCAAGCTCAGTGTACTCATCAGCAGTCATATGAAAATGAAAAACATCGCTGTTTTTCAGGAGTTCTTCCACTTCATCCCATCCATCCTGATCCAGCCAGGGCAGGTGTATGTCCTTGTCAAACATGAAGTTATAGCGAATCTCTTTGGTGATCAGGCGGCAGCTATGCTCTGTATATTTATTAATGGCCTTGGTGAACTCAATGGCTGTGCCTGCAGGGTCATTTATGGTTATCATAAGGATCTTCATGGCGTAATCAAAGCCTTCTGGAAGTGTCAGTTGAATTTAAATCGAGATTATGATCCCAGGCGTTTTTAAAAAACAGATAAAATCCAGACACCTCTCTTCCGCCACAAACGACACAATCGCCTGATCTATCTCTTGGTAGTTATGGACGGCCAGGTTCCTGAATCCCACCATGTTCTGCATGGTGGGATTCAGTGTTTGAGGTATGATGCTGCTCTCCGCAACAGTCTGGATGGTTTATCAAAAATGTGTTATTTGGGAAACCAACACTTGCAGGCTTTGTACTTATCGGTCTTTAAACTCAACCCGAGAATAGATCTCTGATAATGGTAACGCACAGTTGATGGACTCGATTGTCATGGTCTGATTCATACCCTCGTGTGAAGAATAAAGCCAACGGCCGTTATTACCACGCACATATTTCTCAATCCGGCAGGAGTGTTGAGTGACAAGGATATATTCCTTCAGCGAGGGGATGAGTTGATAGTGCTGGAACTTTACTCCTCGATCGTACGCCTCAGTGGATTTTGAAAGAATTTCTATGATAACAGCAGGATTCAGCAGGGTATCAAATTGTTGATCCTCTAATTCAAGACTCCCGCAGACGACTGCAATATCAGGATAGGTATATTTTTTAACCCTTTGAATCTTGACTCTCATGTCATTTGAAAAAATATCACAAGGTCTGTTTACAAGCTGATTCCCTAATAATCGATTTATATTACTTCCAATACGATTGTGATTGACACTCGCTCCTATCATCGCAAATATTTCACCGTCAAAATACTCATGCTTGATTTCCGAATGTCTCTCAAACTCCAGGTACTCCTCTGGTGTCATTTGGATAGTTTCCTCTGGTTGAGCATTCATGATGTTTCCTCCACGTTGGGGAGACTTGAGCTGTTTCTTTTCTGTCCAGTTCCGTTGCTATTGAATCAACCAATCCAGATCAAAGCGTACAAGAGCCATGGAACAGCAGTCATCGGCAGAGTCAGGAAGGCCGGTCATGCCTGGAGTGGTCTTGTACATAAGAAGAACCGTTCCGTCTGTGGCAACGGTTATGGCACTGTAATCAAACCACTCTCCATAATCAGTCACAGCTCTGTAAAACGCCCAGTTTTTTCCACCATCAAGGCTTAACCGGACAACGCCGTGTTCCCGGTTCGGACCGTCGGTGTCCGGGTTTGCAAACAGAATGACATCGTTGCCGAGGTGGCTTTGGGGAGTGTCGTAAGGCGTATTGGATCTGTTTTTCATGTGATGTATGTTGTCAAGATATTTTTCCGGATAGCGAACCATTCCTGCATTGCACCCCTGGAGAACTTCCAGAATTATTCGGTCTTCCGGCTGTTCCGTAAAAGAATCCCCACCGTCCTGACTGAGAGCCACTCTCCTCATTCCGTCATCATAATATGCACGGGCATTGAAATAGATGTCACCATTAGTGCGTTCCACAAGGCAGGCTTCCCCAGTGCCTTTATGAAACAAATTGGAGTGCTTCAGTGTCTGACCATGATCATCACTGTACATAACAGTGCTGTAGCATTTCTCCCTACGATCGGAGATACTTCGGTCATTATATCCGCTAGTGGAAACAACCGTGCGTGCTGGCCACACAAGGCGATTTTTGTGTTTGCCATATTGAAGTTGAATTCCCGGTGCACTGCCATGGGTGCTTCCGATACCGCCACCACTGTGATGCAGCCATTCCGGTTTCCAGTCTGTCCAGGTATCTCCATTGTCTGAACTCTGAAGCCATTCACCTCCGCACATGAGAAGCACATTTCCTGTTACGCTATCGGTAACGGCCGACCCCATATGCCATTTTGCACCTTCCTGCCTGCGAAGTGCCCGAAGTTCTCCCCAGGTTCGTCCATGATCAAGGCTTTTTTTCATAACAATGTGGCACTCACCAACATCATCACACGGTGATTTCCAACGTTGTTCACAGAAAGCCAGAATGGAGCCGTCCGGAGCGGTTACTATAGAGGGTACATGATAGAATGAATTACTCTTCTGCTCAATGATGATAAATCGTTCAAACATATTTTCCATTTCCCGGGAATTGACTTTTGAATGCTGTTATTTTCAACTATTGAACTATTGAAGATATTCAGACAATATTGATATAGCTTTCAGAAATCCCTGGCCGTTATTCAGATGACCTCGCCATATCTCCGGTACCCAGGACTCCCTGTATTCTGCAAAAGCTGGCATGATTGTTTTTAAATCTATGTCTCCATCATAAAACTGAACACCTTCTCCATCAAGCCCGTAAGCGTCTGCCAGATGCAGATGTCTGGTATAAGGCAGCACCTGTGTGATGAACTCATACAGATCCTTATCTTTTGCATTACAGTACATTGCAGCATGGGAAAGATCAAACACAATATTCAAACCTGTCTCCTGACACACGGAGATAATTTCTTCAGCATCCATAAAATAGTTCCCCTTCCACTCACCACCAAAAAACCAGGGGTATGGGGGCATGTTTTCAACAAGCAGCTCAACACCCTGTGAATCAATTTCAGAGATGGATTGAATTAGGGCTTCACGTAATACCTTTTTGCTCAATTTCGCATTCATGCTCATGGCACCTGGATGGGCCACAATTTTAGGTATTCCTTTAAAAAAGGGGGCAAGCTTTCTGGCAAGTTCAATGGTCTGTTTGACCAGATCGACAGATTTTCTGCGTATGCTGCTGTCTGAAGAGCAAAGATCCATCAGATTCTCATGGATATACTCCGGTGCATGAATAATCAGCTCCTGCCTGTATTTCTTCTTCGGAAGGAAAGCCGTTGCAAAATCCTTTTCTGCAAGGTGGATCTCTATGACATCTGGATTATAACCTACCATATTGTCGAAATCGGAGAATCTGGCAATAAGACCCCATTTACTTTGAAAGGAGATATCCTTGAGATTCTTATAGGCACTGCTATCTTCAAGATCTTCTTCATAAAAAAGGGTATCAGTGGCCACATCTCTCTGGATCTCTCTGCCGATCAGTGCCTCCTTTCTGGAGGTTGCTATCCCTTTACCAGGCCCCATGATCTGGACCATATCTTCAGTGATAACCGTTCCCTTTAGAATATCCCTTGAAGCAGCCAGACTCTTTGCGAAGAGTTCTCTGTTCATCACCTCACCGCGCAGCAAAAAACGATGTTCATGGCCCATGGCCTGATCTGCAATCTCAATGTCTCTCACCAACCTTTTAAAATCATAGGGTGTCAGGCTGATTTTGTGATCCGTTCCCTCCATGGTTTGATCCAGTGTAAGATGCTTTTCAATAATACATGCACCCATGGAGGCAGCAACAAGAGGAACAATAAGGCCTATGTCATGACCGGAATATCCCACAGGTTTTCCAAACTGCTTGAGCCAGTTGATCATTTTAAGGTTTACATCCCTTGGCCAGACAGGGTAGGCACTCCGGCAGTGGAGGATTGCGAACTCCGCATTCCGTTCATTCAAAAAATGGACAGTTTTTCTGATCTCATTTTTATAAGACATACCAGTTGAGATGATAATGGGAAGATCGTTTGAAGCAACAAACTCAAGTAGAGGATAATTGGTCAAATCAGCAGAGGAGATCTTGAATGCGTGAATGCCTGCCTCATATATAAACTGTGCGCTTTTGATATCAAAAGGGGTACAGATAAAATCAATCTCTTTTGAGGAGGCATACTCTCTAAGTTTCATATAATCGCTGTCAGAGAGTTCCATCTTCTGTAGTAATGGAAGCATGTACTGAAAACTCTGCTCATATTTTTCAGGATGCTTCAGCATATCCTGTGGATATAGGCTTGGAAGATCTCTTTTCTGAAATTTTACTGCATCGGCTTTGGCTTCAACTGCGGCATCTACAAGTTGCATTGCAAGCTTGAGACTGCCGTTATGATTGATCCCCGCTTCTGCAATAACATAAGTTGGATGATTTTCTCCGATTGTCCGGTTTCTTATTTTCATAGAGTATTATCTCGCACCTGATAGCGTTTGTATGGGAGAGCTGAAGCTACCTGTAGTTTATCAGATCTGTAATGAACAGTCGCCGTGGGGCTAAAACCCTCGGCTAACTAATAAAGGAAGCCCTCTTAAGGGGGCTTGTGTAAAAATTAGCCGAGAGCTTCAGCTCAGGGCTGGATAAAAAGACTTTTCTGTAAATCTATAAATTGGTAAGTTTTAATATCTTAGTCTCTGAGGAGACCAGTTGCTGAATATTTTGATAGATTGCATTCTGGTGGGCAAAGGATGTTATCAGAACTGCATCAGGTGCAATTGCAGGAAGACTCTCTGGCGGCTGGATGATCTTGTCACTGAACAGTTTTCCATGTTTGGCCGGATCGCTGTCAATAACTCCAATAACAACCATTCTTGTATTCTGGATGGCTGCATTGACAATTTCTCCTGTATCTGATGCTCCATAGAGTACTAATGTCCGAATACCGGTTGATTCAAATTGTTTCAGGATTCTTATGAACTCATGTTTAACAGAGGCATAGAGTTGCACTGTCTCAGCAGAAAATGCAAGAAACTGTCTATTTAAGAAACTTTCTCCATTTTCTGTTAAATGATACTCAAAAGTTCTGTTGGAGTTACCAGACGCAGTGATCAACCCATCTTTGGAGAGTTCCTTTATATATATGTTCACCATGGAACTGCTGAGATGGCTTTTTTCTGCAAGGGCATGCTGACTGATATGGGCATTACCTTTTATCAAAAGTAAGAGAGATAGGCGTCTGAATTCTTTACTGGGGGAGAGATATAGAGAGTTGTATGGTTCTATCAATATGATATAGCTCCGCTCTTTGGATTACATTGACTCTTTTTAAGAAAGGATAGTGAGCTTGATATAGCTATCTCTTACTATTATATTTCCTTATCGTCAAGAACTATCCATACATTAAATGGTTTTTCATTTTTTTGAAAAAAAGATGTCATCCAAGAAATTGAAACCTCTTTGGATGGCTTTGCACATAATTTATGATAGCACTGCCACGTAATGACACAAGAATTATTACCGCCATGTTGTCTGTTACGATCCATTGCCAACTGACATTTTGAGACTCTCCAGCTCTTCCCACCTGGTGTACAGATTATCGACCTCTTCCTGAGCTTTCTGAAGAAGAGTATATATCTCGGTAAGCATTGCAGGATCTCTCATCACCTCTGGATTCGTAGTTTTTGCCTTAATGGCTTCAAGTTCAGATTCTGCATGCAGGATTTTCTCCTCCATCTGGTTCATCTCAAATTGATGCTTATAGGAAAAGAGAGGAGGTTTTTTCTCCCCTTTTGTTTTCTGTTTACTCTTTTCCCTACTCCCCTTATTTTCATTGCCTGAACCATGCAGTGTTGTATCAGCACTCTTTTTTTTCTCTTTTTTACCCTTTGTCTCAACTGACTGCTGATTCAGGCACTGCCTGTAATCTGCAAAAATACCTGCCCCACCTTTGCCATCAAGATATAAAATGTTGTTACACACCCGATCCATGAGAAAACGGTCATGGGAGACCAGCACCACAGCACCTGGAAACTCCAGAAGGCTCTCCTCAAGCACCTCAAGAGAGGGTATATCAAGATCATTGGTTGGCTCATCAAGCAGAAGAAGGTCAGCAGGCTGAAGCATCAGATTTGCAATGAGGATTCTTGCCTTCTCTCCACCAGATAGTCGTCTCACAGGCAGAGAGAGCTGGCCTGGTGTAAACAGAAATCTCTTTGCCCAGGAGACCACATGCAGACTTCTCTCTTTATATATTACAGATTCACCAGCAGGACTTAATGCATCTTTGAGGGGCATATCAGGGTCAAGCTGCGACCTGTTCTGATCAAAAACAGCAATTTTTAAGTTTTCTGCTCTGTTGATTGTGCCTGTGTCAGGGAAAATCTTGTTTTCAAGAAGGTTCATGAAGGTTGTTTTGCCGCTTCCGTTTTCTCCCATAAGCCCAAGGCGGGTACCTGGTAGAAGCTTGAGATTGACATTGTCAAAAAGTTTTTTTCCATCAATTGACTTGCCAAGATTTTCGCAGGTGAGCAGTTGCCTCGTCTTCCTCTCTGTGGAGTCGAAATTTATCTCAACAGTACCTGTCTGACGGTTTCTGTGTTTGATGGTGGCCAGTTCAAGTCGTAACTGTTCTGCCTGATCAATGCGGTATTTTGCCTTTGTTGTCCTTGCCTTGGCCCCCTGGTTCAGCCACTCTGTCTCCCTACGCATCTTGTTTGAGAGAACCCCCTCCTGTTTTAACTGTATCTCTAAAAAATTCTCTCTGTGCTGTTCAAACAGGATATATCCTCCATTAAAGGTCAGAGACCCTTCAGGATAGCATTTTCCAAGCTCCATAACTCTCTGGCACACATTTTCAAGAAAGCAGCGGTCGTGGCTTACCACCACAAATGCAAATGGGGCGCTCTTAAGAATATCTTCAAGCCATAAAATCCCTCTGATGTCCAGATGGTTAGTTGGTTCATCCAAAAGTAGCAGATCAGGTTCAAGGCAGAGTGCCCGTGCAATTGCCACTCGTTTGTGCCACCCGCCGGAGAGTTGGGAGCACTGCATATGTTCATCTTCAAAACCGCATCTGCCAAGGATACGTTTGACTCTCCGATACTGCTCATTTTCATCAATATCCTCACCAGACAAGCCGTCAAAAAGTATCTGCTCAATAGTTTTTTCAGGTTCAAGACGGTCTTCCTGAGGCAGATATACCAACCTTGTAAACTGCTTGAGATATTTTTCACCTGCATCAGGTGTCGCTTGATCTGCCATGAGTCTCAGCAGTGTTGATTTTCCGCTTCCGTTTCCACCTATGAGCCCAATCCGTTCGTTTGCTCTGACATTGATGGAGAGATCCTCAAATACAGCCTCTTCTCCGTAGGTTTTATATATAGATTTGTAACTGAATAGAAGTGTCATTGATATGGTTTACTCTGTATATCTTGTTTTAAGATTATTGGTATATTATGAGCCTTAGCTCATTATTTAACGTTTTTGTACACTCTGACCATTTTAATAATAAATCCTGCGGTAAGGGTTGTGCTGATAAGAATAATCAGAGATGCTGCAAAAAAGGTCATGATAAAGTTAAATGGATCTTTCAGGGAGTATGATCCCATCAGAAGGTCAATTCCGAACAGGGTAAAAAAGATGGACAGGATGGTCAGGGCGGTCTGCATGAGCCACCACCAGTAATATTTCATGGTCAGTTCACCTTATGAGGTCTGTTTTGTTTGCATTGCATATATTTGATTATCTGCCCCCTGTAGTGTTTCAAATTTAGCAGTAAATGTTTATGTCTGGTTGTGAAAATGGGAGTGTCTCATCTTAAGATTTGACAAACTATTATGATGTTATAAACCTTGTCAAGGTGTAATTGAATTACTATCATAGGCCATTATGACATTTGCCATGATTTTTTATATGAAAGTCTAGGGATACAAACTGGTGGGTACCCCGTAGAGACGCAAAATCTTGCGTCTCTACAAC
>Ga0066603_10000666_pt1 | contig 25590 bp, 21 predicted proteins | sample Higcelweek8metaG_FD_59482 | JGI IMG/M metagenome (GOLD analysis project Ga0066603, IMG submission 59482) | Freshwater pond sediment microbial communities from the University of Edinburgh, under environmental carbon perturbations - High... | ecosystem: Environmental > Aquatic > Freshwater > Pond...
GAGCATTTAGCTATCTCATTAAAGCCTCCGGAATATCCCCGGGGGCTTTTTATTTTTCTGCCCAAAGCAGGAATATTAAGCCCCTATATCAAAATGGGTTGACTCACCCCTTTAAAATTTTGATCTTCAAGGTATGATTGGCCGTTTTTATCACTTTATTTAATTAAAAACACATAATTAATCACAAATAAAACACCCTCCATGAAAAAGCTCCTGTCTCTCGCGTTGTTCGCACTGGCCTCAATTCCCGCTTTTGCGGCGTTTCAATACACGGTGGTTTCGTCCAGCGGATCCACCCCCGCCTACTCAAATTATCAAATCCAAATCACCGAGGGTTCGGGAAGCATCTATCTGGGCCAGTGGAGCAACAACGCCTCGATCGGCAGCAGCTGGATCACCGGGTTCGGCTACTACACCGACGCGTCGCAACTGATTTCCGGTTCGGTGGTGACAAAAGCGGACGGTTCCGCCTCCTACAAACTGGGCGATTTCAGCGTGGGCGACACCGTTTCCGTCTGGGTAAGCACCGCCGCCAGCACCGCCGGCACGTCCGGCGATTGGCAAGGGCTGCTCTACCGCGGCAAAATCGCCACCCCGAGCAACACAGTGCTCTATGTTGTCAGCGGCGGCTATTTCATCTCATTCACCCTCGAGGGCGTCGAGGTCAGCGCGCGTAGCCCCAACGGGCAACCTCTGCCGAGCGTCTTAGTCACCGCCCTGCTCGGCGGCGGCATGCTTCTGCCCCTGCGCAAGCGCCTCTTTCGCAAATCCGCCTAAACACTCCGCGCACGTCGCTTTCAAAAGCCTTCGGAATCTTTGCCGAAGGCTTTTTTGTGCCCCAACTCCAATATGTGGACGAGCGCAAAATCCAGATTGCCACCACAATCGGTTGCAATATCAGCCGCGACCAAATGAGTTTGCAGTAGAAAGTGTTCCATCAAATTTGAAAGCCCTGCATTCCGTTTGGGAAGCAGGGCTTTTTTAGCACAATTTATCCGCAGGACTCATTGACAGTCCTTCGACTTTTCGTGATGCATCCTTAAATCAGTGTCCAATCATCTCAGGCATTGTAGGTTCCAGAGGTTGTGGTGCCGCCAAGCCCCGCCCAATCCGTGTGGAAAAAATTTCCGCGCGGTGCATCGGTGCGTTCGTAAGTGTGTGCTCCAAAGAAATCACGCTGAGCCTGCAACATATTGGCGCTGGAATGCAAAGTGCGCAAGCTGTCGAAGTATGTCATTGCCGCACAGGTACAGGGCATGGGCAATCCCGCGCTGATTGAGAGGGCTGTCGTGCTTCGCCAGCCCTTGAGCGCCAAATTGATTTGTGAACGGAAATAATCATCAAAAAGCAAATGCTCAAGCGAAGCATTTTTGAGATAAGCCTGCGCAATATTATCCAGAAAACACGAACGAATAATGCAACCGTTGCGCCAAATTCTGGCAATTGCCGCTATGTCTAGCCGCCAGCCATATCGCTCGCTTGCACGGAGCATAAGCGAGAACCCCTGCGCATAGGAGACAATCTTTGAAGCGTAAAGCGCCGATTTTATCTCTTCGTGTGACAGCGAATTGGACTCGATCACGGAATTTTTGGCGTAAAGCTCTGCAGCACGGCGGCGGGTGTCGGGCATCGCCGACATAAAACGTGCATAAACAGCCTGCGTTATGAGGCTGAGCGGATCGCCCTCGTCCAAGGCCGCCATGACAGTCCATTTTCCGGTGCCTTTTTGCCCGGCCACATCGAGAATTTTGTCGATGAGGAACGCCCCGTCTTTGTCTTTGTAATTAAGTATTTGAGCGCTTATCTCCATAAGATAGCTGCTAAGTTCTCCTGCGTTCCAATCCTCGAAAATTCGCGATATCTCCGCATTTCCTAATTTGCAATGGCCGCGCAACAAGGCGTAGCTTTCCGCAATCAGTTGCATATCGCCATACTCAATGCCGTTATGCACCATTTTCACAAAGTGCCCCGCCCCGCCGCGCCCTATCCATTCGCAACAGGGGCTGCCGTCTTCGTTTTTGGCGGCGATTTTCTGCAGGATGGGGGCCACTAATGGCCATGCTTGCGCAGACCCGCCGGGCATAATTGAAGGGCCTTTCAGGGCACCTTCTTCGCCCCCGGACACACCGGTTCCGGTGTATAGCAGGCCCTGCGACTCCAATGTTTCCATGCGGCGTTCGGTGTCGCGGAAATCCGAGTTTCCGCCATCAATGATCACATCTCCTTTTGCAAGCAGGGAAATAAGATGGGCAATCACCTCATCGACAGGCGAACCGGCCTTCACCATCAGCATGATACGTCGCGGCGAAGCAATAGAGTTCACAAAATCGGCCAGCGAGTGTGTCCCCACAAAAGATTTTCCACTACCGCGACCTTCCAAAAATCGATCAACGGGATTTATCCGCCCGGGATGATTTCGGTTGTAAAGCGAAACTTGAAATCCTTTATCCACCATGTTGAGGGCAAGGTTTTCGCCCATAACGCCTAGCCCTATAAGCCCGATGTCAGATTTTTTTTGCATATGTAGTAGAATCAGTTGTGTGTTTAAGCGTGTTCCAAGACAGTCGTGGCATTAGATCGTCATTGCTGAAAATCCGCCATCGACAACTAGTTCGGAACCCGTGATAAAGGCCCCCGCATCAGAGGCCAACAAAAGCGCGGCCCCCGTCAGTTCGTCCGCTTTCCCCATGCGATTCATGGGGGTATGGCGCACAATGTCGGCGATGCGATCCGGTGAAAGCGTTTTCGCGTTTTGCTCGGCGGGAAAGAACCCCGGAACCAACGTATTTACTCGGATTCCCGATCTTCCCCATTCGCGGGCAAGATTGCGCGATATGTTGTGGACCGCCGCCTTGGAGGCCGAATAGCTGAACACGCGCGAAAGCGGAATAATCCCGGACATTGATCCGATGTTTATGACACACCCGCCCCTGCCACGCTCAAGAAAATAGTCGCCAAAAATCTGACAGGCGAAGAAAACGGATTTGAAATTCACCGTCAGAATCCGTTCGAGTTCTTCCTGCGATATTTCCAAAAACGGCGTCGGGCTGTTGATCCCCGCGCCGTTGACAAGAATATCGAGCTTGCCGCACTTGCTGAGAACACGCGCGCGCAAATCAATAAGCGCTTCCTTGGAGGAAGCATCGCACGCCTCAAAATGGCAACGCTCACCGCCTTTTATTTCCGCAATTTTTTCCGCGGCCTTGGCGACACTGCGTCCCACAAGAACAACCTCGGCGCCCGCCTCAACAAAGACTTTGGCGATTGCTCCACACAGCTCCCCGGTGCCGCCCACAAGCACTGCGGTTTTGCCTTTAAGTGAAAATTTATCGATATAAGAATTCATGTTTTTCCTATCAACGCACAACGCGCGCGCCACCGCCGCTCATAATTTTATCGACCTCCGCCTTAGTGGCCATCGAGGTGTCCCCGGGGGTCGTCATCGCAAGCGCGCCATGGGCGGCTCCATAATTCACAATTTTCTCCGGGGCACTGTCCGAAAGGAATCCATAGATGAGGCCGCTGGCAAAACTGTCTCCGCCACCCACTCGGTCAAGTATCTCCAATCCCTGATACTGGCGCGATGCATAGAATTTACCCTCATGCCACAAAATCGCGCTCCAATCGTTGACGGTAGCCGTTTTGACCGCACGTAAGGTGGTGGCCGCTGCCTTGAAATTTGGAAACTCTTTCACCGCCGCCGCAATCATGCGCTCGAAACTTTCCGATTCGATGGCGGAAATATTGGCATCGACCCCCTCCACCTCAAAGCCAAGACTCGCGGTATAATCTTCCTCATTACCAATCATCACATCGACATATTTGGCGATCTGTCTATTCACCTGCTGACAACGCGCGTGCCCCCCAAAAGCCTGCCACAAAGAGGGTCTATAATTAAGATCATAGGAAACAACGGTTTCGTATTTTTTGGCGATTTTCAACGCCTCGATGATAACCTCGGGAGTTTCGCTGCCCAAGGCCGCAAAAATGCCCCCTGTATGGAACCAGCGAACACCCAGCTTCCCAAAGAGCAGTTCCCAATCAATATCCCCCGGTTTCAACTGGCTGGCCGCAGTGTTTCCGCGGTCTGAAATGCCTACCGCCCCGCGAATGCCAAAACCGCGCTCCGTAAAATTTAGACCGTTGCGAACCGCGCGACCAACGCCGTCGTAGGGAACCCAGCGGATAAATCGGGTATCGACTCCCCCTTGCAAAATAAAATCCTCTGTCAAGCGCCCCACCGCGTTGTCTGCAAACGCCGTAACCACCGCCGTGCGTTGACCAAAGCAGCGAGTCAATCCGCGCGAAACGTTATATTCGCCCCCGCCCTCCCATACGTTAAAACGGCGTGTAGTATGAATACGCCCTTCGCCGGGATCCAAACGCAGCATAATCTCGCCAAGCGAGACACAATCATAAGCGCATTGAGCGGCAGGCTTTAGTTTTATAGACATAACAGCAGTGATTGGTTTATTAAAATTCGTCTTTTTTATTTACTCGGTTTTCCGCAAGCAGGACAAATCCAAGAGGGGTTCCCCGCATTCACGGGCAATCTCATTAAAGGCATTTATCTCAGCCTCGGAGAAGAGAAGTCCGCCGGCCTCGTCGGATTTTTTGGCGGCTTGCGCTTCAAGCTGTCCGGGCAGAATACAGCCTTCATTCCCGTGCCCGAGAATGTCTTGCAAGACAGCGCTTATGTTTTCTGATTGGCTTCTGGCACAGGCAAAATTCAGAGAGGAAATCGCGTCAGGATGGATGACTTGGAAGTAAAAAGAGGGCGTGTGCTTCTCCTGCGCAGAATGCCCCCAGCGTGAGCGCACGGTGGGGATGCTGCCGCCTATCATTGCCCCCATGATCTCGTTGATTAAGGACAATCCGTAGCCCTTGTGCCCGCCAAATGTCGTCAAAGCTGCAACCGCAGAAGGCTCCGTGGTCAATTTGCCGTCCTTGTCAACGGCGGCATTGGGCGGCAGTTGCTTGCCTTCCCGGGCAAGCTGTTGCACACGGCCCATCGCCACGACGCTGGTGGCCCAATCGACGACCACGGGGAATCCAACGGCTTTCATTGTCGGGAAACCCCATGAATGAGGGTTGGTGCCCAGTGTGGGGAATTTTCCGCCAAAGGGGACTACCTCCGAGAGCGCGGCAGTGCAATTCGTGTAAGCGATATAGCCGCGTGCGGCCGCTTCCATCACATAACCACCGCCCCATAAATAGTGAAAGGCTTCATCGACCGCAATCTGCCCTATGCCGTATTTGTCGGCAAGCCCAATGGCGCTTTCGATCGCCGCGTAAGCGGTGGATTGTCCCAATTTTTTGTGCGCATTCCATACTTCCGTGGCCGCAAATCGAACGGGTTTCTTTTCAATAACAGCGCCGGGGACACAACCGCCCGCCTGCGATCCGAAGAGATGATCCAAATGCAAAGCCTTGATCGCGTTGTGGGTGCGAATGCCGTGCCGCGAGGCGTGCGCGGAAAATTTCGCCGCATCCTCCGCTTCTTGCACGTCGAAACCACGGTGTCGATACGCTGCGGCCACCAATTGATTGTGCTGCCCGACCGGGACCACATATAAAGTCTCTGGCATAAAATTTTATAGTTTTTTGGTGTGGATATATCAAGAAACCCGCTGCCCCAACGGCTGCGGAATGGGAACATCATTCACCTGTGCCAATGGCTTTTTCCCTGAGAGCATCAGCACCAAATTTTCAGTCGCCATCATCGCCTGACGTTCGACCGATTCGTAAGTGCGGCTGCCGATATGCGGGGTCAGCACACAGTTAGGGGCGGTCAAAAGCGGATGATCCTTGGAAGGCGGTTCTTCTTCCAATACATCGGCGCCGTAGCCGCCGATTTTACCCGACTTCAAAGCTGCCAAAATATCCGCGCTATTGACAATCTCACCCCGGGCGCAGTTGATGACCAAGGCTCCCGTTTTCATCAGGGCGATTCTCTCGGCATTGATCATCTCGCGCGTCTGGTCGGTCAGGTTGGTGTGCAAGCTCACAATGTCCGCCGTGCGCAATGCCTGAATGAGCGTGTCGGCCCGCTCGACGGCATATTGGCGGGCAAAATCTTCCGGCCAATAAGTATCAAAGCCCACCAGTTTCGCGCCGAATGCCTGACCGCGTATTGCCATTTCTCGTCCGATGCGCCCCAGCCCGATAATCGCAAGCGTTTTCCCGGCGACTTCGTGCCCTGTCAGGCGCTTCCAATGGCCGTTGCGAACGAAATTGGCCTCCTCCACTAAGTGGCGCATAAGGGCCAGAATAAGCGCAAAGGCGTGCTCCGCCACCGTGGTGTGGTTGACTCCCGGGCAAAAGCTGACGGGAATCCCCAATCGCGTCGCTTCGGCAACGTCTATCTTGTCAACACCGATGCCGTATTTTGCTATCAATTTCAAGCGGGGGCAAAACTTTGCAAAGACCTCCTTGGTGATGATGTCGTCACCGCACAAAAAGGCGTCAAAACCGCCCTCAAGCGCGAGCAATTGAGCCTCGCTTAAAGGCCCTCGCACCCGCACAATTTCAGCGCCAATGCGCTCAAGCAACGCGTGATGCGGACCCGGTGTATCCTGATAGGATGTCGTCGATAGTAGAATTCTATACATAGGGGTTTCCCTGAGAATCCTACACGTGTGTGATTTTGTCAATTTATTTTTCTTCGGACGGCTTTTCGCCGTTTTTAACGAGTCGCTTTTGCCGTCGAAGCGCGGACAACAAGCCGTGGCAAAATGCGGCGTTTTTCAAACGGAGAAGCGTCTCCCTCCATCCGTCGGATGAGAAGTTCCGCAGCCTCCCGCATCAGATGCTCTGCGCGCTGATCCACCGTCGTTAAGGGAGGACGAAAAAACGCGCTGACATCAATATTATCGTAGCCGGCAATCGACACGTCTCCGGGAATATCTCGTCCTGCATCCATCAGCGTATTGGATACGCCCACTGCCACACGGTCGTTCACACAGATGATCGCAGTGGTTGTCCCCGGGCATTCCTCCAAAAAACGTCCGCCCAACACGCGTCCGTAATCGTAGGTGTGCTGACGACAGCCCGGCTCGTATATGGCGTGGACATGACGTTCCACATCCACCTTTAAGCGGCGACACTCTGCCAGAAAAGACTTCCAGCGGGGGGCGCCGTAGGGATTCTCGGGATCAATGCCCAATACGGCAAATTGACGGTGTCCCAAACCGTGTAGATGCCGCAGCGTTATCTTCATGGAATAGGCGCGGTCCAAACTAAGAACCTCTCCGTCCACCGAGTGTTCTGGATCGACCCACACCACCGGCATCCCGTAGTTTTTTTGCAACAAGGCAGTCTCCTGCTGGCGCAGCGCTGAACCCACGAGCACAACGCCCTCCGCACGCAGCGCCACAAAATGCCGCAAGGCGGACAGCTCGTGCTGATGATCGCCCTGGGTCAATTCTATCAGCGCTTGATAGCCCTTTTCCCGAAAAATCCCCTGCAACAAGCCGGCCTTGCGCGCCAGCAGCGGAGAGTCCAATTCCTGAAAGCAGATGCCGACAATCTTACTGCGCGCGCCGCGCAAACTGCGCGCATAGGCGTTGGGTTCATACCCCATATCCAGCATTGCCTGTTGCACGCGCCGCACGGTTTCGGGTTTGACGCCGTCGTGTCCGTTCAGGATGCGCGAGACAGTCCAACGTGATAGTCCGAGCCGCTGTGCTATGACGGTCGTGGTGTTGCTCGCAATTTTCTCAGAGTGCATGGGGCGTTTTTCTTTCCGGGGGCACACTCCAAAGTCAAGGAGAGACCGCAGAAAGTTGTCTATACTCTCTTTTTTTGAATCGGGGATGTCAACCGTCCGCTGACCGCACAACTCATCCTTGAAGATTTGCGCAACAGTCCCATTGAACGGTAGTGAGCGCCGCTCCTGAGCGTCAACCCAGGTCGTGTCTTAAAATTTCTCAGGTGTCCGCTCGACCGGATTTTGGGTGTCGGCTGGAACGCCGACAGTGCGGCGCACAGGCTGCTGTGCATCCGCCCATTCCGCGCGCTTGGAGTTGCGCGCTTCAGGCCCTTTTTTGGTGTCCTCGCCTCGCCGATGCGCTGCATCGACTCGGCTCGAAACCCCAAAAAATGACTCAAAACCGGCCTTCGCGGACTCGTTCCGGAATTTGAAGACACTCCCTAGTCGGACGGCGAAAAAATTTTCCGCATACTCGGACGAGAAGAAGGCGCATTGCGAGGTGCTAAACGGAAAATCCAAAAAACGCCACGGCATTGTCATGACAAATATCGCCGAGCATTTTCCCGATCGCCTCCAAATCAGAGGGAAGCTCCCCATTCTCCACCCACCCGCCGATCAGATCGCAAAGTATGCGCCGAAAATACTCGTGCCTCGAATAGGACAACAAACTGCGGGAATCGGTGAGCATCCCCACAAAATTTCCAAGCAAACCGAGATTGGCGAAAGAAATCAACTGCTCCTTCATTCCGGTTTTGTGGTCATTAAACCACCAGGCCGCACCTTGCTGAACGCGTCCCAGTGGCGCTCCATTTTGGAAACAACCGGCCAATGCGCCTATAAATGCGTTTTCCTGGGGATTAAGGCTGAACAACAGCATGCGAGGCAACCCTCCATCCGCGTTGACGGCATCCAGAAACGCCGCCATTTTAGGGCCATCGGTTTGATTATTGATGCAGTCAAATCCTGTGTCTGGTCCTAGCTTTTCAAACATGCGGGTGTTGTTGTTGCGCAGACATCCGTAATGAATTTCCATAACCATCTCCCGATCGCGGTATTGCTGGGCGGCAAAACGCAAAAAGGCGGTTTGATACTGCGCGGTCTCATCGGCAGACAGGGGTTCGCCGCGCAGGCGCTTTGCAAAAATGCGTTCGACCTCCGTTCGGCTAACCGGCAAAAAAACCATATGGGTAAGGCCATGATCTGCAGCCCGGCATCCCATCGAAAGGAAATAATCCAGTCGGCGTTTAAAGGATTCTTGAAGTGCCGCAAAAGAATCGATGCACACGCCGGAAACCTTCCCCAATTGAACGAGATAGTCCACAAAGGCCGGATTCTCGATGTGAATAGCCTTGTCGGGCCTCCATGAAGGGAGCACCTGCGTACCGAAAGATTGGGCCTGGCGCAACTGCGCATGCCAACAGAGCGAGTCTATCGGATCGTCCGTAGTGCACAGCAAGGCGACACGGGAAGAGGCGATGATATTGCGAGCCGAAAAAGCCGGATCGCGCAGGCGATTGTTGCAATGCTCCCATACTTCCTTTGCGCTCGCGCGATTCAAAACGCCCTCGTATCCAAAATAGCGGCGAAGCTCCAAATGGCTCCAATGATACAAGGGATTGCCCATGGCGCGCTCAAGCGTTCCCGCCCATGCCAAAAACTTTTCCCATGCAGGCGCCGCTCCGGTAATGCTGCCTTCGGGAACCCCATTTGCGCGCATCTGACGCCATTTGTAATGGTCGCCCTCCAGCCAAAGCTGGGCGATGTTCTCGAAATGCCTATCCTCTGCAATATCCTGCGGCGAGATGTGGCTGTGATAATCAAGGATGGGTTGCTTTTCCGCGTATCCGTGAAAAAGCGTGCGGGAAGCATCCGTTGTTAAAAGGAACTCTGAGTTGATAAAAGATTTCACGATTAAAATGATTTAACGGATAAGACAGTCCGCAAAAAATGAAAAATAGTCTCATATTCATCACGGCACGCAAAGCCACGACCCGCGCTTTAAATTGCCCATTTTTTACGCCCCGCGATAACGCTTACCTATATCAACTAAAAAGGTATTTCTGGTCAATACTGAATCGAGTAAATAAAATTGACAAAAACCGCCTTATTCTTGCAAAATACCCCCGCTTTCACAGACCGATTACCTTTCCCCAAAGCCCCAGCACACTTTTCAATCAGATTTTTAAGCGTCCCCCAAGCCCCTCCTTTGCGCGAAACCCCCATTACTGTGCCGCAAGGGACGCGTTCACACATTCACACCTCCAATGGATACCACACTTATGTGCATACTTAAAAAAAATACCCCGTTTCTCTTGGCGTTTTTGGCCATGCTCGCGCCGCTTGTTGCCGCGCCCGTCAACTACACGGAGCCGACAACCGCCTTGTTTCAGGCCAAGCGCGGAAAATGGAGCAATCCCAAAAATTGGGTAGGCGGAAAAATCCCCGAGGGCTTTGTGTTGGTACGCTGCCCCACTCCGGACTCTCAAATTCTCGTGGACGCCCCCGCCCCCCAATTTTGGATGGTAATCATCGGATGGGCTCCAAATGCGAAAGTAAAGTTGACCATCGATAAAAACGCCATTTTACAAATGGATCACGCATTTGTAGTCAATGGCAACAACGTGCTTGCCGAAGCGGAATTGAAAGGCGGAGTGCTTGAACTCGCCATGAAAGAAAAGCTTGGGCAGCTCAATTTGGGGAGAAGCACCTCCTATTCCGCGCAGGGATTGATGACTATTTCCTCCGGCAGCCTAATAGGCACCATGACGATCGGCGGCCCCGCAGATTTTAAAGGAGAAGGCAGACTTGTCATAAAAGGCTCGGAAGCCTCGATTGAAGACCAATCCAAAACTTTCACCCCAGGGCTTCCCTGCCTTCTGGATGCGACTGGCACCATTGAATTCGTACTGGATGCCAAAGGCGTCTCGCCCCTGAATTACCCCAAGCGCACATTCAAATTCGCCCCCGGCTCCCAGTTAAAGGTAGACGCCTCACTATACAAAGGCGCGATCCCCAAACAAATCCCCCTAATCAATGCGGCCAATTTCTCAGGTCTGGAAAACCTCCAAAAAACCGTGATCAAACAACCTCCGCAAGGCGAAGCGAATATAGAGGCCAAAACATCATCGCGCGGAGCGACCCTCTTTCTGAGAATAACCTCGGCGCATTAATTATTTACGGTGACGGCAGCGTCGGATTTATTCCGACACCTACCCGCTACGCTTACTAACGGGGGCGTTGCGTGAATCGCGCCGGAGCCCTTGTCATCAAGGAAATGCCCCCTTAAAAAAGTAAACGAAGCGGTACACGTCTACTGATAATGTCCCGAGAGAACGGGCGAACCGCACCAACAGCGAGCGACAGAAAGACCGAAAAAGCAGTGTGCAAAGAAGATCACGGAAATAGCTTAATCATGCCCCTGCGTTGGATCGTACGAAACACAATAGCGGTGCGTCCCCGCACCAACCCTATGGGTTGACCCATCCGGCAGCATAATCTGTGCGGAACTTCCCTCGGGGATGACGGCCTCCAAATAAAAGCGTCCATCCTTGATTTGCCAATTCGAGGCGATCTTCCCATAAGGGCTTTCGAGTGCGCAATTCACCCACGTTATGCCCGCGCCGGGAATGGGTTTGATAAGGATGTCCTTGAATCCGGGAGACGCAGGGCGTATTCCCCCCAAAACTCCGTAAATCCACTCGCCCACGGCGCCATAGGCGTAATGGTTGAAAGAATTCATGTGCGCCGGGCCAAAACCGCCCTCGGAGGTATAGCTGTTCCAGCGTTCCCAAAGGGTGGTGGCTCCTTGTCGGACGGAGAAGAGCCAACTCGGATAGGCGTCCTGCTTCAAAAGTTTGAACGCCACGTCGTTGCGCCCCACCGCATCCAACACGGGCAGTAATAGGCCGGTTCCGATAAAGCCCGTTGATAAACGCCAGTTTCGCGCCTTCAGATTATCGACCAAATGCGCGGTCGCCCGCTCACGCAATCCTTCGGGAACAAGATCAAAGCCCAGCGCCAACAAATAGACCGTCTGGGTATCCCCGGCAATTCTCCCATCGGGAGCGATAAACTTCTTTTGAAAGGCGGCGCGCACGCGTCGGTGAAGGTCGGCATAGCGCTCGGCGTCCTCCTTATGCCCGAGCACCGAGGCCACATGCGAGAGAATATCCGCCGAGTGAGCAAAATAGGCCGTGCCCACAAGGGACTTGGGCGTGTTTGTGTCGCTGGCGTTTCGCGGGCTTTCTTTATCGAGGGCAAGCCAGTCCCCATAGCCAGTCTCATTCCACAAAAGACCCCGCGGCTGGCTCTTGTGCGCAAGCCAATCGACCCATGCTTTCATTGCCTCATAATTATCTTCGAGTATCCGGGGGTTGCCGTAGCGTTCATACATGACCCACGGAACAATCACTCCCGCGTCCGCCCAACCAGGCGAACTTCCGGAAACTTTTCTCAGCGGATCATCGGGCGCGATATCGACAAAAATGCCCTGATTCCTAGCATCGCGCATATCGGTCATCCATTTTTCAAAAAACGCCGACACATCGTAATTAAACGCCGCCGTGCGGGCGAAAATTTGCGCATCGCCACTCCAGCCCAAACGCTCGTCACGCTGCGGACAATCGGTGGGCACCTCCAAAAAATTACCCCGCTGCCCCCAGACAATATTGCTTTGAATCTGATTGATGTCATCATCAGAGCAGGCGAAGCTTCCCGTGGGTTTCAACGCGCTTTGAAGAACCAAACCCTCAATCGTATCCAACGGCGGCTCATCATCGCCAACACCCTCCACGGACACATAGCGAAAGCCGTGGAACGTAAAGCGTGGATGCCATTTCACAAAGCCGTCCTGCGCGAAGATATAGGAGTCTGTCGCCTTGGCGTTGCGCAAGTTGCCCGTGTACAAAGAACCGTCGGCATTGAGCATTTCGGAAAAGCGAAGCGTTATGCGCTGCCCCGCGCGTCCCTGAAGCTTGAGACTACCCACACCCACCATATTTTGCCCCATGTCGAATATCCATTCGCCGCCCGGCCCTTTCGCCACACTGAGACCCGATATACGGTCGGTCACGCGCACGGGCGGAAAAATCTTCTCCTGATAAATGATGGATTCGGAATCGGCGGTATCCCGCAATTGCGCACGCTGCCAGCGGGTGTCGTCATAACCGGGAAGAGACCACCCTGGCAATTCGTTGCGTGCATCGTATGCCTCTCCGTCAAAAAGGTCTGCGGAAAGAATGGGGCCGGTGGTCACCCTCCACTGATCATTGCTTGCAACGCTCTGAAAAGAACCGTCGGCATATGTTATGTCCAAACGCAAACGCACAGAGGGTTCTTCGCCATAAAGACGCTCTTCGCGAAAGAAAAATCCAATCCCCGAATACCATCCGTCCGCCAAAATTACGCCAAGGGCGTTCGTTCCCTCGCGGATCAGTGATGTCACTTCATAAGAGAGGAGTTGGGCACGTTTTCGGTAATCCGTCCATCCGGGCACAAGCCAATCGTCGGCGACACGCTCGCCGTTGACATATGCCTCGAACAACCCGCGCGCGGTAATCACCAATCGGGCCTGCCGAACCGCTTTGCTCACGACAAATTCCGTGCGCAAAAACGGGGCCGGCAGCGAAAGCGTGGGTGTCGCCGCCCGATCCGGATGGCCTATCCAATGGATGCGAGTATCGCGCCCAAAAGCAATCTCCTGCGCCGGCTGAGCGACGGGTGCGTCTGCCGCAAAGGCGGACGCCACGAGAAAAAGGCCGAAAACAAGCGAGGGAATGCGAGATAAAAAAGGCATGCGCACAAATCAGCCGCCAATGTATTTTTTAAGGAACGCCAGTACCTCGGGCCGAAGGTCCTTCTGGGGCGGGTGAAGGTAAAACCCATGGGGAGCGCCCTCGACCTCCACGTATTGGTGCTCGACGCCCAGCGATTGCAAATAATTCACCAGAGCGCGCGATCGTTCGACGGAAATGGTATTGTCGGCAGTTCCATGCACAATCAGCATGGGGGGCATACGCTTGTCCATCCAAGAGACGGGCGAGGCGCTTGCCTCATTGGCGGAAGTTTGCTCCGGTGTGGCCCCCTCGAAGGGAGAAACACGCTGCCCTCGGATGTCGTAATCTCCGTAAAAATCAATGACTGCAGAAACCGCGTTGGACTGGTCTGTATAAAGACCCTGCCGATTGAAGTCTTCCTGATTTGCGGTGGCCCCCACAAGCATGGCAAGGTGTCCACCGGCGGAGCCGCCCATAACGGCGATGCGGGCGGGATCGACATTAAAGCGCGCAGCGTTTGCCCGGATATAACGCAACGCGCTTTTGCAATCATAGATGCTTTGCGGCCAAGCCAAACGGGTGACTTTGGAGCGCCCCGTTTGCGCATCCTTTTCACGTAAGTTGAGCATATAATTGATCGAAAAAACAGCGTACCCATTGTCCGACAGCGTAGCGGCGATGTTGCGCTCCCTATGGTCGGCCTTATCTCCGCCATACCAGCCGCCTCCATGAATGAGCAGTACGGCGGGCGCCGGTTTTGGCGCGGAGAGAGGCAGCCATGCATCCATGGTCTCATCGCGATCCGGGCCCAAATAGGCAATGTTCGCCATCGTCGGCGATTGGGAGAACGAAGCCTCCGTGGCGCTTCCATTCTTTTTTCCGTTCTCGAAATTTCCCGGTTTGGCGGATGAGGATGCCGAAGACGCACCTGTCGGCTCCTCGACCAAGACTCCATTTTTCAAAACGATATTCCTGTTTATAATCGTTTCTGGTTTGGCAACAATCTTGCCGTCCAATTCTACTTGAACTTGCTCCAGATTTAATTTCCGCAAGACAAGCCTGTGATCGCCAAATTGGAAACGCATTTCATCCGACGGGGGCAACCATGCTTTTATCATATTGCGCACCTGCGGTTGAGCGAAGTCCTTCGTCACCAGCCAGGTTCCCTTCCCCTGTTGCTGGGTCAACGTAGGCTCTTTCTGGGCAAAGAAAGCTGCCCGCAAAGGTTCGGGAGCAAGGTTTGCCAATGCGATGCACACCCCGCCCGTCTCGACAAATTGGTTCAACACCCGCAATGTGCCCGGAGTAACGTCCACGCCGGTCAGAAACACGACCTTTGCGCCGCGAAAGTCAAAGTCCGGCTGTTCATCCCCTATGCGATGGTCAAAGACCAACACAGGCGGCATGGGGCAGAAAAACCGTGGGCCCAAGTTCCCTGCGGCCTTGGTAAAGAAGGATATCCCTGATTGGGGAATGGTGCCATTGCTCAGTAGATTCCATATCATGAACCATGCCTCTGTTTCCGGCGAAGACTTGCTGATTTTCGACCCCAGCAAGGTATCGGGGAAAGTCGTCCTACCCTGCCCCCAGCATGAATCGGGAAAGCGGACAATCGCGATATCGCAACGCGCATCGCGCCATGTGTAGGGACGCGGATTGTTAAAGCGGTAATTTTCCGCGTATTGACGCAGCACATCGCCATAGCGCGTGAGCGAAAACTGATCCGCATTTTGATAATTGACCAGCGAACCAAAGACTCCGTCGGCGTCCGGATGATGGCGACCTTGCGTGCGTTCCGCTGCACGACCGGAAGCCGCCGCCTTCTCGGGATTATGCTCCGCACGCTTCAAATGCGTATAATCCAAATTTTCGACATACAGACGAGTGGCGCCCAACCAATGCGCAAGCCACAGTGAACTCTGGAGTTCGCCCACGCTGTGCCCGGGATAATTGCCGGTAAACCAAAGATCCGGGTTAAACCATAAATCAGCTCCCTGCTTTTCATACTGGATCGCAGCCCCAAGGCCCATGGCGGCCACAAGCGGATTCCATGACTCCTTCATCAGCTTGGGTGAGATTGTCCACCCCGCTCGGGCAAAAATATGGTGCAAATCCGGCCAAACCATCTCGACCACCGGCGTGATGCCGTGCTCGGCGTAATACTTGCGCAATTCGACCAGCTTTTTAAAGATGGCTTCATAGCTATCTTCCAGATTCATTTCAGCGGTTTCAGCGACGGAGGGAGGCGTTCCGCCTTCCTGCTTTATAAGGAAGTTACGGGTGATGATCATGTGTTCGAACTCGTCATAACAAACAAAGCGCATCTTGGCCTCTTGCGTCAACGGTTCGATCAGATCCGAAGGAAGCCGGACATAATGCAATCCGGGTTCTGGCTCATAAAAATTAACGCCCGGCTCATATTCCTTTCTCGGGACAAAATTCGCCTCCTCCACATCCCAGATGTATTGCATGCCGGAGGTTTTCAGCCACGATGAGAGATCGGCGACCTCTCCTTTGAAATCCGCCAAATTTTCCGCCTTGGTGGCGCGGCCGGAAGGCACCGCCAAATAGTGATCCATGAGAAAATCGACCTTGAGGGCCGCCACAGCGTCGCGAAACGCCGGATAGTTCCATCCGGCCTTTCGATAGGTCTTGTCACGTTGGAAATAGGTTCCGGCAGTGTCCACCCCCACCCAGGGAATCCGACGACCGTCAGGAAGATTGCCAGCGCGTTCCTGCTGCTCAGCAACCAAAAAAGGCGCAATCAAAAGGCAGAGTCCCCCGAGCAGGGAGCTTCTGCGCAAGTTATTTGTAAAAGAATATCGAGACATATGTGTAAAATAAGAAATGCTGTCTAAATGGATAAATTTTATTTGTGCGATATCTGAATTTCTGAGCTAGCCATATGCCAAACATCGCGATGACCATGCCACGACAATACGAGATGCAGCCAACCTGAAATCTTTTTGTCAATTCCGCGGTTTTTTAAGTGGGGCAATCGTTTCCGTTTTCAGCGGAAGATATCAGGAACGAACGCCTAAGAACACCCAAATTCGGGCGCCTTTCGGCATACAAAAAGGACGCGCTGGAGCTCAAGACCGGCAAGCTGTCTAAAACAAGGGCACTTTGCGCATTGCAGAAGGCACTGGGTGCAACGCTGCCTTGATAAAAAAAAGAAGTTGCCTGACTGACCGGCAATGCGTCACAAAAAAATAGAAAAATAGGCGAAAGTCTCGATGTCTCCATCCAAACCTCTATCTGATGAGATTTTCCGAAGTCAATCGAGTGATTTGCCCAACTAAAATGGGAATCAGCCCCCGGAATCCCGAAAGCATTGCCCTCCTGCGCCATTGCGGCAAAGGGAAACAGTCCGGCGCCAAAGATAAAGGCGACGCGGAAAAAAAAAGCGGAACTCATGAGCAAAAGAGATACGAATTAAGCTTCCGGAATTAAATTGTGTTGATTACAGAAGTGATTTTTAAAGAATTAACCCTCCGCCGAAACAAACACATATCCGATAAAAAATACTTCCCTTTTTTAATGATTATTAGGCGGGGAATTTTCGAGAACACCCTACATCGGATTTTTCAACAACTGCATTCCATCTTCGAAAACGACGAACAGGGTTGCAGCAATATCTGCCGAGACAGGGAAGCTGCGGCGACTGCGCTCGTTGCGGCCAATCATGCCGCGGATAACGCAAGACGCACATGCCCCGTCAAAATAGGCGAGGCATGTGTGTTGCAGAATAAACGCCTACTTGCGGCGACGCACAAAGGCATACCCCAGCATAAACAGCGGCAAAATCAGCGCAACGGCGGCGGGCTCGGGAATAGTCGTCTCCACCGTGACCAAAAGGTTTTCAAAAGTGCCAGTAACGCCCTGATGTCCCAACTTAAGTCCGGCAATCTTGGCAAGGTCTGCTTCCGTATAGTCCAAGTAGGTGGTGGCAAGCCCCAGAGAGTTATACAATGTCACATTATCATTTCCCAGATTTTCCGAGCTCGTATCAATGACAATGTAGAACGTAATCGCCGTCGCAGAGATAAGGCCGGTGTCCGTCGTTCCCGTCAAGACCCCCGCCGAGCCTACGCGCGTCAAGAGTTCGTTGCCGGTCGGCAACCAGCGGAAGAGCCATCCGCCCACTCCTTGGCTGTTAAAAGAGCCGATGTTGCCACCGGTTGTCGTAATCCCAGCTTCATTGACAAGCCCAAAATACAATCCGCTGGTGCTGGAGATAATATCGCGGGCGGTTAGCGTCATGGTAGCAGAGAGCGTGTAAATCCCGGAGTCCACCTCCATCGTCAGCGGAATAAAGTCCGCCTGATTGGACGTGCTATTAGCCTGAAGGACCGAGCCGTTGGTATACAGGCTCGATCCGTTATACCCTTGCCACGTTACGGAATCCGCCATAGTCCCGCCGGAAGGATGCGTTCCGTACAGATTGCCCGTGCGATTGAAGTCGTCCTCAATCAAGGTCGTCACAACGGTCGTCTGGGCGAAAAGCGTTCCAACGCTCGCAATAGCCAGAGCGCCCAAAGCGGGCGCGAGTTTTTTGAATGATTTCATAGTTTTTAGTTTACTGAGTTGAATAAACCAGAGGTATTTTTTCCATAATCCATCCCGGATTCTTACACGAGTAAACCGGGCGAGTATTCTTGTCAATTGAAAAAATTAAAAACAACCTTCCGAATGTCCCAACCAATCGGCAAAAAAAAGCTTCCACACGTCCCTCATGGCGATAAGAAGGCGAGGCGGCAGCAGCCATATTCGCGCAGGAGGAAAGCGCATATTCCAAAATGTTGCTGCGAATTTTAAGGGCATGGAAGGTTTTATCAAACATAGGGGTTCTTATGGGTTATAAATAAGGGATCCATCGGAGGCCCGCTTTTCCATTTCCTCAGAGGATAGAATTTCCACATGCCCGTCAACAAACAGGCAATTCCCCTTCCCATCGTGCGGAAAAGATATTCCGCTGAGATTAGCAAAAAGAGGGTACCCCGGCTTCTCCGCAACCATCAATGTCATGGAAGGATTGGGCACTTCCGTCAAATAAAGCGCCGTGTTCGCCGTCCCCCGCTGGAGGTTAAAATTCCAACGATAACTGTTATTCTTATAGGCATCCGCATCCGCCAACTCGGGGCAGCGAAAAACACCCGAGGTCATACGCTCCCAATATTCGTCCCAATTGCGCGGCAAGGCATAATACCCCAGATAAACTGAAATCAGCGGACCCCAATTGTTAGTAAAACTCGGCGCCTCCAGACAAAAGCCGATCGGGAGCTGCCCACAGTGCTCGGACACGTACATCCCCACCGCGACCCCGATTTGCCTGAGATTGTTATTGCATTTGCTGGTCCGCGCCTTCGACAAAGTGGACTGCAAAACAGGAAACAATATCCCCGCAAGAATGGCGATAATGGCAATGCTAGTCAGCAATTCAACGAGCGTGAAAGCATCCCGGGTGAAAGGTCTTTTATGAAAGAGGGGCATCTTCATGGATCGGAACAAACGTTCTTGCTGCAAGGAGGAATGAGTGAGATAAGACCTAACTAAATAAGGCGCAGAATTCGTGATTATAATCGGGGGTCCAAACGGCATCATCCCGCCTCAAATACCTGAGTGAGGCAAAAAACAGCCCTCGAATGCCAATGCAAAAGGCGCATAGAGATGTCTTGTATGCGCACGCAATCCCCGCAATAAAAATCGTGCGATTTCGCTGACAATCTCCGTAAGAGACAACTAAAGCCGAGGTGTCGGAGAAAAAAGAAGGGACATTGTCAGCATCCCCTGAAGTATCCACGGCACAATCCCTCATCGATGCCATCGCTCCGCCAATGGACGCATTTTCCTCAAAACAAGCCGATACCGCAATCGCATCGACGGACATCCCTGGGGCAAAGAAGAGGGGGTGCATGATTCAAATCGTTGTTGGGGTTTATCGCCGGGGCGGAGAAATCAAATCATGCCGCCCTTAAAATTTACTTAAGTAAATAAACGGTATTTTAGCACTGTCAACATAAAATCTTAGATTTCTTTTAAAATAAAGTCGTCGGTCGAATAAAAATCAAAACTACACTCTATAATAGCCATAAAAAAAAATCAGAGCAGACTCAGGATAAAAATAAAACGCCCGTAAAAAATCAAAACGCTTGACATTTACTTATGTAAATAAAATATCTAATTCCTGTGATCCACTCGAAGATATATCCCGCTGTTTTTCCTGAAAACACACAAAATAGCCTCACCGTATGCAAGCTGAGCCCGCATTCAAGCGAAACAGCGGCCATCTTTTCAAACTCCCATTGGATATGGTTGGATCAATCCCGTGAGACAGGTCATCTCAATCGAGTCCCATCGCAAGTTGCGTGGTTTGCACGAGATTTCGATTGGCCCGGCGGAACGGTTTGCATACACCTGAGCGCCGATCAACGCTATATCCTCTATCTCGATGGACAGTTCATCGCCCGCGGCCCCGATTGCGGAAGCCCTGACGACTGGTTCTATTCCAGCTATAGCATAGATCTGGGAGAAGGATCGCATCGACTGAGCGCATTGGTCTGGTGGGTCGGCGAAGGCGGTCATTACAGTCATATGACCGTAGCGCCCGGTTTCCTCCTGGCTGCGGAAGGCCGTGCGCATTCCTTGCTCACAACCGGCATTGCCGCCTGGCAAGCCTGCGAGCAGCCCAACATTACCTTCCATTTCGACAAAAACCTTCCCGGGGCGCATTTTATTGGCCCCGCATTTGACTATCAAGGAAACGCAACTCCCTCCCTGAGGGATATGCCCGGGCAGGCGCATTGGGCGCCAAGAGGCGTCTCAACGCGCCTGGCAAAGAGGCTTGTACACGCGCTCTGGCAGCCTGAGCGCGGGAGATTTGACCCCTGTCGACGGCTTACCCCATCCATGATCCCAGATCAGTCGGAGTTGTGGCTGAATCCGCCCCGGGTGCGCGCCGTAAAACTCCGCGCGGATGTTGGACGAACCCTCTTTTTTGAAAAACAAACCGAAGAAAATAAATTGCTCATTTCCCAATGGCAGGGTGATTTATTTGAATCCGGAAGAAGCGCCGATATTGCGCCGGGGGCTTCGTTTTCCGTTTTGCTGGACTTCGACGCCATTGTTGCGGCATTCCCCTGCCTTGAACTCGACACCACGGATAAGACTCCCTGCGAAAACGCAGCGCAACAAACCGATGGCAGCGTTGAAATTCTCTGGACGGAATCGCTTTTCATCGACAGCACCATAAGCGACAACAATCTGCTTATGTATAAGGGGGACCGAGACGTTATTGCGCAAAAGCACTTCTGCGGATTTGGCGACATCTTCCGCACGGACAGTGCGCTGGCCCATTCAGGCAGCGTCAACGGGCTTTGGTGGCGATCCGGCCGTTATGTGCTGTTACAATTGCACGGAGGAAGCAAAGGTCTGCGTATTCGCAACCTGCGCTTTCGCCAAACACACTACCCGATCGTTTCCGAGGGAAGTTTTTCCTGCAGCCGCCCGGATGTTGAGCAAATCGCCCAATTGTGCGAAAACGGATTGAAGGCCTGCGCACACGAGATTTACACGGATTGCCCCAGTTTTGAACAGATGATGTACGCGGGAGATGCGCGCATTCAAGTGCTTGTGCACCGATGCCTAAATCAGGACGATTTGCTCGCAAAAAAATCGCTCTACCTCTTTGCCCGCTCGCGCTTGCTCGGCGGGGGCATTTCGCTCTCCCGTTATCCCACACGCCACCCGCAAATCATCCCTTGCTACGCCTTTATCTGGGTTTTGATGCTTCGGGATTTTTTGTTCTGGCATGATGATCTTCCCTTTGTCCGCTCGCTGATGCCGGCGATGCGCTCGATCCTTGACAATTTCGCCGAGGCGCTGGATGCGCAACACCTACTGCAACCGCAACGCGGCTGGAATTTCATAGACTGGGACAAGCGATGGGCGGGCGGCATCCCCCCGGGCGTTCCGAATTTCCACCTCAACGCATTTTTTGTGATGGCCCTGCATGCGGCTGCCGATCTTGAAAACCACACGGAAAAATCCGCGGATCGCGCAAAAACATGGCACGGCCTCGCCGAAAAGATATCGCTGTCGCTACAAACTAATTTTCGCCGGGCGGACGGTCTTTTTTCCGACGACACCGCGCAGACAAGCCTCAGCCATCAGGCGCAGGCGCTGGCCGTCCTCGCAAAATTGGTTCCGGCGGAGGAAGGCGGCAACATTCTGCGGAGAGTGTGCGCATTGGAGCCGGATTTTCAGCACACTTTCTATTTCATGCATTACTGGCTTGAAGCATGTGCGCTCTGCGACCACACGCCCGATGACTCCCTATTGAACCCCTACCGCGACGTGATTAAAAAAGGCGTAAAAACTCCCATTGAAATGCTGGAACCGAATCGTTCGGACTGCCACGGCTGGGGAAGCCATCCCCTCTTCCATTTCTTTGCAACCTTTGTTGGCATGCGCCCCGGAAGCGCCGGGTTCAACTCGCTGGTGATACAGCCCATGCCCGCGTTTTTGCAGCGCGCGCACGCCATCTTGCCTTGGCGCGGCGAGCGGATAGAAACCCGGCTCGAACAATCCGAAACCGGACTTTTCGCGCACATATCCCTTCCCGAAGGGCTGCCGGCAGTTATCCGCTATAAGGGCGAGTGCATCCCCTTGATGGCCGGGGAAAATACGCTCCTATTGCCCGAATGCCCTACGCAGAAATCGGTGCGCATAAAATAGCGCTGTCGCACTCTTTGAGACCCACGCATATCCTCCTTTCCAAAGATCATATTCACCCCATACAATTAGATATTTATGACTCCTACCCTTCAATTAAGCCCGGATTTTTGGTGGCTCATGGGCGGTTACGCCATCGTCATGATCGGCATAAGCTTGTACTTCACCAAGATGGTGAAGAATTCCGACGACTTTTACGGTTCCAACGGAAAGACTTCATTTTGGCTTAGCGGACTTTCTTTTTTCATGTCCGCCTTTTCGGCTTCCGTTTTTGTGGCCAACGCCTCGATCGCCTACCGCCACGGAACCCTCAATCTTCTGCTCATTATTGCCCAGTTTCCTGTGTTTATCGCAGGCTATTTCTTTTTTGCCGGACGTTGGCGCAATACCGGATGCGCCACGGTTATCGAATTTATCGGCAAACGCTTCGGGCCAAAGTGCGCAAAGTTCTTCCTCTGGATGGGCATCCCCATGCGCATTTTAGAAACGGGAAACCGTCTCTATGTGACGGCGGTTCTTTTTGAGGCCATCCTCGGATTGGAGCTGATTGTCGGGGCGAGCATCACCGCTGGCATCGCGCTGCTGTCCACCATCGGCGGCGGATTTTTAGCCTTGGTGGTGACGGACGCCGTGCAGGCGATCTTGCTCACGCTTATCGTGGCCATCCTTGCCCTGCTCTCATGGAATGCCGTTGGGGGATGGGAATCTTTTCTCGAGAAAGTCCCGCAGGATTTTTGGTCCGTGGCGACAGACGATACCGGTTTTGGACTGCCGCTGATTGCGGCCTGGGCAATCGTCGCACTGTTCGCATGGAATGGCAATTGGTCGCTGGTGCAACGCTTTGTCTCGGTGCCCACCAGCAAAGACGCCAAGCGCGTGTCCGCCATCAGCGGCATTGCATACTATCTCCTCTTCCCGATGATCGCCATTCCTGCCATGGCCGCAGTCATCCTTGTCCCGGGACTGGATACCCCCCAAAAGGCGGAATACGCCTACATTTTGGTGGCCAAACAATTGTTGCCCGCCGGATTGATGGCCATGTTGTGTTTCGGCATGCTCGGGGTCACGGTAACCTCCGTCAGTTCCGATCTGAACGTGATGTCACAGGTGACCGTTAAGGACATGCTCAAAAGACGGTTTACCAACGTGAGCGAGCGCAAGAAACTACTGCTTGGGCGCCTTGTTATGGTGCTGCTGTGCGTGATATGCACCGTGCTTTCCTTGCAGGTTCGCTCGATGGGAGGGGCCTTTCAATATCTACTGATGGTGTTGGGAATGACAACGCTGCCCACCTTTATGCCGCTGCTTTACGGGCTACTATGGCCCGTTGGCGACAGTCGCAGCGCCATCCTTTCTTTTTCCATCGGCATCGGCATATCACTTCTACTCAAACTTGGTTTTGACGTTTCATTGGCCACGATCATCCTGAGCAACGGCGCAACGACCACCTTGGTTTATTTCGGCATGGCGACCCTAGGCGGGAAACGCGAGAACGAGGCGGAGGTACAAGCCATTTTCGAATGCATCCGACGCCCCAAAAGCGACGCCCAAAGTCAAGCAGGCACCGGCGCGCAGGGGCGCGCTATCGCGCGGGTGGCTGCCGTGACACTGCTTTTGTGCGGCATGCTTGCCCTGATTGCCGAAATATTGACTCCTGAAAACCCGCAAAACAGCGGCATGGCGTTGTCTATGGCAATTGTCCTGTTTGTGATTGGAAGCGTCATCTATTTTATAAATCGCAAAAAACACGCTTAAGCAGCACGCGCACCAAACACATCTAACATCTCCACGATCATCCGCTTAAGAAACTCCTCGCATTTGCACAACAAGAGCGGTTATCGTTATATTCAATCGCGACACTTGCACAACACACCCTTGGGTGTAAATCTCCTCATCCGCAAGTGCCATTGAATCTGATGCCTTCCACACCCAAAAAACCCCGCGTTACGATGGCGCAAATCGCCGAAGCCGCAGGACTCTCCCGTCCTTCGGTCTCCTATATTTTGAATGAATCGGCTGCCGCCAAAAGTCTTCGTCCGGAAACCGTCGCGCGAGTGCGCCTGCTGGCACAGCAAATGGGCTACTCCCCGAACGACGCCGCCCGCACCATCAAGACGGGAAAATCCCGCACCATTGCCTTTATCACCCCGCCCCTGCGATGGGATTCCAATTTCGGCATTGTCTATGCCGCAGCGGTTGAGGCGTTCAACATGGGCTACCAAATTCGCTACCTGCCGCTCAGCCCCAACGACAACGCCATAAAAGATTGCATCCGCATTTGCCGCGATTTCTTCATTCCCGCCGCCGTTTGCCTCAATCTTCCCAAAAAACAGTTGCAGGCCCTCTCTAAAGAAGCGGAGGAAAATCAAATCTATCTGGCACAGGTGGGCGATTGTTTTCCCGACATCACTCCGCTCTCGGTAGTCGCCGATCACGTCACCGGGTGCGAAGAGGTCGTCAGCTACCTTTACGAACTGGGACACAGGAATATTGCCTTCATGCTCAATTCCAAGGCCTATTCGTCATCTACCGTCCGATTTGAAGCGTTTGAGCGAAAAATGACCGAGCTTGGCATCCCGCCTGCGGAGGGAATGGTGCGTGAAGGCCAATTTACGCCCTCGCGCATTACTCAGGAAACACTGGCGCTTATTCGCCGAAAACCGCGGCCAACCGCCATTATTTGCGACACAGATCCTTCCGCCATCACGGTGTTGACCACGCTTCAGCGCCACGGCATCAGAGTGCCAGAAGAAATCTCAGTAACCGGCTTTGTGGATCTACCTGTAGGCGAGTTTAGCAACCCCCGCCTGACGAGCGTGCGGCTGCCCACGGAGCAACTCGGGCGACACGTGGTACGCCAGTTGGTGTATTGGAGCGAAAACGACAAACTCCCACTGCCCATTGCCCCCTTCCCGGTGTCACTGGTTGTGCGCGACTCAACGGGCCCCGCCAACGCCGCCGAGTAGAAAAGACACGCCCTAGCCCCAAACATCAGCATCATGAAACAGGCAAGTTTTTTGATCGCAAGACGAGTGGATTGCCTGCGCACAAAAGTTGTGTTTTTTTTAATTTCCAAGGTCATGAGAGATTTTTGCCGTTTCCGCAAAAAGCCAGAAACAATTCTGCAGTTTTCTTCGCCGCCCGCTTGCACAGTGAAGGTGGAGCTGCTCTAAACGCATTTTTGCGCAAAAAAGCTCCGCGTGCCCGGCCAAACGCGTTTTAGCAATCTAAGGTTGGGCTTCTCTGACGGGGCAATTTGAAAATTTTACAAAAAATTGAAGATGATGCTTTTCGCGGCGGTTTTTTTTATCTAAAGTGGCGGATTAACGCAGTTCAACATCGCATGTACAGCTAGCAACCCTATTCCCAAAA
>Ga0066603_10000705_pt1 | contig 24755 bp, 21 predicted proteins | sample Higcelweek8metaG_FD_59482 | JGI IMG/M metagenome (GOLD analysis project Ga0066603, IMG submission 59482) | Freshwater pond sediment microbial communities from the University of Edinburgh, under environmental carbon perturbations - High... | ecosystem: Environmental > Aquatic > Freshwater > Pond...
GAACTTGTAAAAGCATTTTATCAAACAATGAAAAATGGTCTTTGGTTGCTTGGTATCGAAACGCCAGAGAAAATGTAAAGGTTTAGATACTTAGCTGGTTTCTGGTAAGTAAGAATATTATATGAAAAAAAATATTACCACAAAAAAAATAATTGAATTCAAAAAAACGAAAAATAAATTTCCTATAATGAAAGACTTAAAGAATCGTTTTAGCCCGAGATTTTTTTCTACGAAACCTGTCAAAGAAATATTTATAAAAAGAATGATAGAGGCAGCTAGATGGGCTCCCTCAGCTTATAATTATCAGCCTTGGTCCTTTTATTATACATACAAAGGAAGTACTACTTTTGATAAGATTTTATCTTGCCTTCCTGAGAAAAATAGTTGGGCCAAAACCGCGAATGTCTTAATGATCGCTTGTTATATTAAGGAAAGAGAAGAAAAGCCAAATAAATTTGCACAATACGATTTAGGTCTTGCTGTAATGTCTTTGATAATCCAAGCTCAATCTATGGGAATTTATTGTAGACAGATTGGTCTTTTTGACAATGCAAAAATACAAGAATCATTGGATATAAATAAAGCAGAAGAGCCTTTTGTGATTATAGCAATTGGTAAAATTGGAGATTATAAAAAAATTGATGCAATTTTACTAGAGAGAGAATTACAAAAACGCGAGAGAAAAACATCTCTATCAAAAAAATATGGAAACAATTGAAGAAAGATTAAATAAAATTGAAGAGAGAAATAAAAGAGTTGAGCTTGATAAAGCTTGGGAGACAAGTTTTACCCGAATATTATTTGTAAGTGTTATTACTTATGTTGCAGCTTTCTTTGTTTTATTTAGTATTGGCGTTTCAAAACCATACTTAAGTGCTTTAATACCAGTACTTGGTTTTATTCTATCTACACAATCTATTCCTATATTAAAAAAATACTGGATTAAACGTAAATAACATCATGGAAGCACAAGTAAAAAACTGCCAAAATTGTAAAAATGACTTCACTATCGAGCCAGATGATTTTTCGTTTTATGAAAAGATGGGGATTGATATTCCTAAAAGTTGCCCAGATTGTAGAGCTCAGATACGATTAAGTTTCCGAAACGAAAGAGTATTTTATAAAAGAAAGTGTGATAAATGTGGCAAAGATGTAGTCTCGATGTATTCTCCAAACAAACAGTTTAAAATTTGGTGTTATGATTGTTGGTTTGCCGATGACTGGGGCGGGGAAGACTTTGGGTTAGATTATGACCCGTCAAAACCATTTTTTGAACAATTTGAAAAACTATGGAAAAATGTACCAAAAGTTTCTTTGATATATGTTCGAAGTCCTGGAAGTGAATACACAAATATTTCCGCTGATAATAAAAATTGTTATTTCATCATAGAATCATCAAATAATGAAGACTCTATCCATTCTTACTGGATACAAGAATGTCGTGATGTAGTAGATACTTCATTTGCTTCAAAATGTGAACTGACATATGAGAGTGATGATTGTTATAATTCATATAAACTTTTATACAGCAAAGGTTGTCATGATTGTACAACAAGTTATTTCTTAACTGATTGCAAGGGATGTACTGATTGCATTGGGTGTATAAATTTAAGGAACAAAACTCACTACATTTTTAATGAGTCTTATAGTAAGGATGAGTATGAAGAAATAAAAAACAATTTGGCCTTGAATACATATGAAGGAGTAAAAAATTTTAGAGAAAAATATAAAGATTTTTTGAAAGACAAATCAAGAAAATTCGCTGAAATTATCCAAGCTGTGAATTCTACAGGAACATACATGAAGAATGTTAAAAATTGTAAATCATGTTTCCATTGTTACGATGCCGAAGATAATAAATACGGAGTGCATATATGGAGAAATGCAAAAGATACTATGGATTGTGATACTGCGGGGAGAAATGTATCAAAAATATATAACTCAATAAATGCCGGGATTGATGATTCAAATTTTATCTGTGATGCACTTTGCTGGACATGTTCGTTTACCCAGTATTCAATGTATTGTTTTAGTTCAAACAATTGTTTTGGTTGTGTGGGTCTTCGAAAAAAGAATTATTGTATTTTAAATAAAGAATATTCTAAAGATGAGTATGAAAAAATTGTTGATAAGATAAGAAATGAATTAAAAGAAAAAAGTGAATATGGGCAATTTTTTGCAAAAGATTTATCATGCTTTGGATATAATGAAACTCCAGCACAAGAACAATTTCCACTTTCAAAAAACGAGGCACTCGCTCAAGGGTTTAGTTGGGAAAATACCGAAAGAGGAACTTATGGAAAAGAAACCAAGAAGAAAGATGAAATACCGGAAAACTTAAGTGGAATTGATTTTGATGTTTCTAAAGAGATATTTGTTTGCGAAAAGTGTGATAAAAATTACAAAATAATTAAAAACGAATTCTTGTTTTATATAAAACTGAACGTTCCGCTTTCTCGACTGTGCCCTGATTGTAGACATTATAGACGAATGGAGTCTCGTGGTCCAAATAAACTTTGGCACAGAAAATGTATGAATAAAGGATGCCAAAATGAATTTGAAACAAGTTACGCGCCAGATAGATCAGAAATAGTATATTGTGAAAAGTGTTATCAGAACGAAGTAATTTAACTTTGCTATGGAATCGAAAACTCCAAAATTTGATAAGGCACTCGACGAGATTTTAGAATCTCTTGTTCCGCATACTCGTAAATGCAAATGGGCAGGGGAGCATCAATACTGCGAAGGAGAGTTTAAAATTGGAGAAGAAGACATTGAGTTTCTAAAGATTTTGCGTGTTCCTGCACCAAATTATTGTCCGACATGCAGAAGAATGAATCGTTCTGCTTTTGTTAACGGAATAAATTTATATAAAGTTGATAATAAAGCTCCTGAGAAAAACAATAAAATTATTTCATTTGTTCCACCAGCTTCACCTTTTCTTGTTTACGATTTGATAAGCTATAGAGAAGTATTTGACCCATATACATATGGAACATTTTACGATGCATCAAGAAATTTCTTAGAACAATTTTGGGATTTAAGATTAAAAGTTCCACAACCAGCCATTATTCGTGATCCTTCAAATATAAATAGTGAGTATTCTATAAATGGTAGAAATTTGAAAAATGGTTATTATGTAAGTGGAGGTTGGAATTCAGAAAATCTTTGGTATTGTAGTACAACCATGAATTCTCGAAATGTTATGGACTCATTATCTGTTCACTTTATTGAAAATTCATATCAATTAGTCTCTTGTGAGAAATGTTATAACTGTAGATATTTGTATTTTTCTGATAACTGTATTGACTCAAATTTTCTTTATGACTGCAATAATTGCCAGGACTGTTTTGGGTGTGTAAATTTGAGGAATAAAAGCAATTGCATTTTTAATATTCAATATACGAAAGATGAATATAAAAAACAGATTTCAAAAATAAATTTAAAAAGCAGAAAATCAATTAAAGAGAATGCGGAAAAATTTTGGAAATTTGCAAAATCACAACCAGTAAGAGCAGAAAGACATGAAAGAGTTGAAAATGTTTCAGGAACAAATATCTCTGATGCAAAGAATTGTCACGATGTGTTTGATTGTGTTAAATCAGAACATCTTTTGCATTGCGGCCAGGTTGTAGCTCATCATGATTCTATGGATGCAAATGTTTCTGGCGGGTCAGAAAAGCTCTATAACACAATTGCCGTAGGATCTAGCTCCTCAAACGTTAAATTTTCCTTTGCATCAAAATTTATAACAGAATCGGAGTTTGTAATTAATTGTAGAAATGTAAACAATTGTTTTGCTTGTATCGGACTTGAAAACAGAAATTACTGTATTTTTAATAGACAATATGGAAAGGAGGATTATTATATTGAATTAGATAAAATTAAAACGTCTTTACTAAAAAGGGGAGAATACGGAGATTTTTTACCTTTTAAATTCAGTACTTTTGCTTATAATGGTTCAACTGCCGATATGTCATTTCCTCTAGATAAAGATAAAATAGAGAAATTGGGAGGACTTTGGCAACCAGAGACAGAATCAAATGCTGGGAATATGGATATGATAAAACCTGACGATATTCCTGATGATATTTCTGATGTAGATGATGATATTCTTTCCAAAGCTCTTATTTGCAGGGAGACAGGGAAACCATTTAGAATTATTGAATCGGAGTTGGAATTTTATAGAGTTCATGGAATTCCGCTTCCCGATATTCACCAGATAAAAAGAATTAAAGATCGATATAAATATTTGGGTGATTACAAGATGAACAATGCAGTTTGTAATAATTGTAAAAAAGATATTATTACAATGTATGATCTCAATGAAGGTTGGAATTTATACTGTGACGATTGTTATAAGAGGGAAATAATTTAATTGTTGTATTTACGCCATGGCGTAAATACAACACTAGATAATTATGGAATACAAAAAAGAAAATCAGACATGTCAAAACTGTCACCAAAGTTTTATAATCGAGCCAGACGACTTTTTATTTTATGAAAAAATTAAAGTTCCGCCACCAACGTTTTGCCCAGAATGCAGATTGATAAGACGATCTGTTTGGCGTAATCATCGATCATTATATAAAAGGAATTGTTATATTTGTAATAAATTTTTGATAACAATGTATTCTGACAGCGCTCCTATATTATGTAATGAGTGTTTTTATGGTGATAAGTTTGATCCAAAAGAATATGCTAAAGATTATGATTTCTCAATGTCTTTCTTTATCCAACTGAAAAATTTATTTTCTAGTGTGCCAAGATTGTATACATTAAGATCTGGGAATTTGGTGAATTCTGATTATACCAATTTTACAAAAGATAATAAAAATGTTTATTTATCATATTCGGTTTCTTCTTCAGAAGATACTATGTATTCAGAAAATGGTGATTTTTTGAAAAATTGTTTAGACATATTTTCGTCAAAAAAACTGGATAATTGTTATTATAATATTGGTTGTGACGGTAATTACAATACCAATTATGCAGTTCAATCAGTAAATTGTCTTGATTCATCTTTTCTATATGATTGTGCCAACTGTTCTAATTGTTCTTTTTGTTATAACCTCAGAAATAAAAAATATTGTTATCAAAATAATCAATTAACCAAAGAAGAATATGAAGATAAAATCAAATCACTTGATTTTAAAAAATTTTCGAACCTCAGTAAATACAAAATTGAATTCGACAATTTAATTACAGCAAAAGCAATACATCGGTATGCATCGGTATATCATTCTGAGAATGCTAAAGGTGATTACATTACCAATTCGAAGAATATCAAAAATTGTTTTAATTGTTATGATTCAGAAAATATTTCATATGCCAACAGGGTCTTGGGTGCAAAAGATTGTTATGACAACCAAGGAATCGGTTTTGGGTCAGAGCTTGTATATGAATCAGTTGCTTCAACTGTCAGCGATTCCAAAGATAACTTCGTCTATCTATGTATAAATAATTGTCGTGAATGTGATTATTGTTTAATTCTAAAAAATTGTAAGAATTGTTTTGGGTGTGTAGGATTAACAAACGCCTCATATTGTATATTGAATAAACAATATACTGAAGATGAGTATTTTATTATGGTTAATAAAATAAAAAAGCAAATGAGAGATACCCCATATATTGATGAGAAGGGAAGAGTTTATAGGTATGGAGAATTTTTCCCATTTGATATGAGCCCTTTTGGATATAATGAAACGAACGCTTTAGAATTTTTCCCTATAGATAAAAAAGAAGCAGATTTAATGGGGTATAATTGGAAAGAAAGAGAAAAAAGAGATTATCAAATAACATTAAAAAATAATGCGTTGGCTGATGATTTGTCTGATATCGGTGATAGTATTTTAAATGAAACAATAGAATGTCAGAATAAAGGGAACCAACAATTCCAATGCACTGGAGCCTTCAAAATAATGCCCGAAGAACTGAAATTCTATAAACAGAAAAATATTCCTCTATCACGATTGTGTCCTAATTGTCGTCACTATGAAATGTTGAAATATTACAATCCTATGAAATTATGGCATCGTAAGTGTATGCACGAAGGGTGTAATAATGAATTTGAAACAAGTTACGCACCAAATAGACCTGAAATCGTGTATTGTGAATCTTGTTACCAGCAAGAAGTAATATAACTATATATCTTGCATTTTTGTTATTTTCCGGGTATTCTTGATGTATACGAAGAAGGAGATATCACTCCTGAGTATTGGGAAGAAAGCCGTAATTTGGTGAGTAGAACCCTATTAAATGAGAAGTAAATAAGGTGGTACCACGAGCTTGAAACTCGTCCTTATATAGCAATTATTTTAATTGTTGTATGAGGACGAGTTTTTATTTTGATATGGCATATCTACGCCATGGCGTAGATATGCCATACAAGGGAAATTAATAAATTAATTAAAATTTTAATAAACAACAATATGGAAGAAGAAACAAAAAAATTACAAAGTGCGTTACGGGAAGAAGCAGTTTTGGGGTATTGGAAAGAAAATGACACTTTCAAAAAAAGTCTCGAGAAGAAATCACCAAAGGGTGAGTATGTTTTCTATGAAGGTCCACCAACAGCAAACGGCAAACCTGGAATTCACCACCTTGAAGCGCGTGCATTCAAAGATGCTATTCCGCGATATAAAACAATGCGGGGTTATCACGTCAGAAGAAAGGGTGGCTGGGATACTCATGGTCTCCCCGTAGAACTTCAAGTAGAAAAGAAACTCGGTCTCGCATCAAAAAAAGCAATCGAAGAATATGGAATCGCAAAATTCAATCAGGAGTGTAAAGAAAGTGTCTGGGAATATACAGATCTCTGGGAGAAATTTACTGACAGAATCGGTTATTGGGTAGACCAGAAAAATGCGTACGTAACTTATCATAACGATTATATCGAATCTGTATGGAATGTTATTAAGCAAGCTAACAAACAGAAATTACTTTATAAAGATTATAAAGTTGTTCCTTGGTGCCCACGTTGTGGTACAGGGCTCTCTTCTCATGAGCTTGCTCAGGGGTACATGGATGTGAAAGATTTGTCGGTGTATGTGAAGTTCAAAGTTGTGGGACAAGACAATACTTACATTCTAGCTTGGACGACAACTCCTTGGACTCTTCCTGGAAACGTTGCTCTTGCTGTTGGTAAAAAAATCGATTATGTAAAAATTGAAATGGATGGGCAGTTGTTAATTCTTGCAAAATCTCGTCTTTCCGTAATCGGAGATGAATACAAGACAGTAGAAGAATTAAAAGGAAAAGATTTGATTGGTTTAGAATACGAACCACTTTACCCATATTTGGGAAATACAATTTCTGATTTGGAAAAACAGAAACTCGATAAAGCATTTAAAGTTTATAATGCTGAATTTGTGACGACCGAAGATGGTACAGGGGTGGTACATACGGCAGTGATGTACGGTGTTGATGACTTTGTTCTTGGAAATGAAATTGGCCTACCGAAACATCATATGGTGGGACTTGATGGAAAATTTTTAGAAGGGACAGATTTTTTACAGGGCAGATTTGTTCGAGATGAAGATGTAGCTGTAGATATTATAAAAGATTTAGCTCACCGCGGGCTATTGTTTAAAAAAGAAAAATACGAACACTCATATCCACATTGCTGGCGTTGTAAAACTGCACTCATTTATTATGCTCGCGATTCTTGGTATATAAGAATGACGGAGTTACGAGATAAGATGGTCAAAGAAAATGAGAAAATAAATTGGGAGCCATCATATATTAAAGAAGGGCGTTTTGGTGAATGGCTCAAAGATATCAAAGATTGGGCGATTTCTCGAGAGAGGTATTGGGGTTCACCACTTCCTGTTTGGGCTTGTGATAAATGTAAAAAATACGAAGTTCTTGGAAGTATTGAAGATATAAAATCAAAAACCAAAAAATCAGGAAATAGATATTTTGTAGTAAGACATGGTGAAGCAGAAAGTAATGTCCTGAAAATTACGAATTCTACAAATTCACGTATCTTTCATTTAACCGAAAATGGTAAAAAGCAAGTTATAGATTCTTCGAATTTACTTAAGGGAATAAAATTTGACCATATTTTTTCTTCTCCTCTTGTCAGGGCGGTTGAAACAACCGATATCTTGAAAAAAGAATTAAATATAATAAAAGATACCATTATTGACGAAAGAATAACTGAAGCTAATGCAGGAGATTTTGATGGTAAACCTATCGATGATTATTTTAAAGCGTTGCCCGCAGAGTTAGAACAATTTACAAAAAGTTGTTTTAATAATGAATCAAATAATGATGTTAAAAAAAGGGTTGGGAATTTCTTGTACGAGTTAGATTCAAAGTACCATAATAAAAATATTTTAATTGTTTCTCATGCATGTTCAATTTGGATGATGAATGCTGCTGCGACTGCCATGACTCCACAAGAAGCGATTGATGGAGCAAAAGAAATATACCCTAAGAACGCAGAAGTCAAAGAAATAAAATTTACTCCATTATCACACAATGAAAACTACGAAATGGATTTACACAAGCCATATATTGATGAAGTGGAACTTGTTTGTGATTGCGGAGGGAAACTAGAAAGGACAAAAGAGGTTATGGATGTTTGGCTCGATTCAGGGACAATGCCTTTCTCGCAAGATCATTACCCATTTGAGAACAAAGATTTAGTGGAGAGTAGCTATCCAGCTGATTTTATTTGTGAAGCTATGGATCAAACCCGTGGATGGTTCTACACTCTTCACGCAGTTGGAATGATAATGGGGAAAGGTAAAGCATATAAGAATGTTATTTGTCTCGGACTTCTTTTAGATGCAAAAGGGAAGAAAATGTCAAAGTCACTTGGTAATATTGTTGATCCATGGGAAATGATGCATAAATATGGGGCTGATACTATTCGTCTGTGGATGTACTCGGTCAACCAGCCAGGTGATCCAAAAAGTTTCGATGAAAAAGTTGTCTCTGAATTACACAATAAAGTTTTTAATTTACTTTATAACGTTCTCGCTTTCTATGAACTTTATCGTGATGAGGAAGTAGAAAGTAGTAAGGAACAAGTAGTAAGTAAAAATATTTTAGATCAATGGATAGTTGCACGCCTCAATGAACTTACAGAAAACATGACAAAACAACTCGATGAGTACAAACTTCTCGAGCCTGTTCGTTCAATCCGAGAATTTATAGATGATCTTTCGACTTGGTATTTGCGTCGTTCGAGAGATAGATTGAAAGAAGGTGACGTTGAAGCAAAGGCGACTTTGTATCATGTGTTAAAGACATTAATTAAATTAATGGCACCGTTTGCACCATTTTCGTCAGAAGATATTTGGCAGAAATTGAAGAATGAAAATGATGTTGAGAGCGTTCATTTAGCTGACTGGCCAAAGGCAGAAGTAAGAATTGAGAATGAAGAATTAATAATTAAAGAAATGTCAGAAGTTAGGGGAGTAGTGACGTTAGGATTACAGGCACGACAGAAGGCTGGTATTCCAGTAAGGCAACCATTAAATCAGTTGAAAGTTGAAAGTTTAAAGTTTTCAAATGAGTACACCGAAATACTTAAAGACGAGCTTAATGTTAAAGAAGTAAAATTTGTCGAGGGAGAAGAAATCAAAGTTGAATTGGATACAAATATAACTCTTGAATTAAAGAAAGAAGGGCAATACAGAGAGCTAGTGAGAGCAATACAAGATATTCGTAAAAAGAATGGGCTCAATCCTAGCGATACAGTTACTGTAATTGTTGATACAAATTCTGAAGGGCAAGAGTTAGTAAATAAATTCAAATCAGAATTAATGAAAGCCGTTAGTGCAAGAGAAATACAACTAAAAGATAGCGAAGGAGCAGAAATAAAAATTGGGGAATTTGTATTTAAAATTCTTATCGAAGAATAAAATGGAATCACAAAATAAAAAATTGGCAATATTTGATTTCGATGGAGTGTTGGTAAATACTCTTCCATTTGCTTTTAAACTACATAAAGAGAATAATCCAACCTTCACATGGGAGAAATATCAGAAATTTGGTATGGGAAATTTCTTTGATTCAATGAACAAATTAGTGAATGGGGAAATGCATATTGTCCCGAAAGATTTTGACGATAAATACAAAGAACAAATCGAAAAAATAAATATAGTAGATACTTTGTCTGAAACAATTATATTTTTATCCAAAGATTATATTCTAGCTGTAGTTTCCTCAACAGAAAGTAATGTTATAGATAAATTTCTCGCAAAAGAAAAGTTAAGAGATTATTTTTCTGATATTTTAGGTTTGGAAATAGATAAAAACAAAACCAAAAAAATTAGCAATCTTTTGCAAAAATATAATATTTTACATGATAATGCAGTTTTAATAACAGATACAGCAGGAGACATAAAAGAAGCTGATCTATGTAAAGTAAAATCTATAGGTGTTACTTGGGGTCTTCACAACAGAGAAATATTAGAAAAAGGCAATCCGGCTACTATTATTGATGACCCGAAAGAACTACTTGAAGCAATCAAAAATGTGTTAAAATAGAGATATGAGAATAATTTTAGTTGATGCGGTGGATTGTTTTATTATTGAGCAAGGTGACAAATTTGTGATTTTTCAAGATATGTATAAGTTGCTTGAGAAATACCAAAATCAAAAAATTATTTTAACAGGTGCTAGTGATGACAAGAGAGAACTATATGGTCTCAATAATATGCCATATGAAGTTTTTACCTTAAAACATAATCCTGAAAAAACTGATCCAGAATATTACAGAATTTTGTTGAAAAATTTTGGATTAAGCAATGAAGACGTAATTTATTTTGAACACAACATTAATGCTGTCAAAAGTGCACAGTCTATTGGTATTAATACCTACTATTATGACAATGATAAAAAAGATTTAGGAAATTTAAAAAATTTTCTAGACGAAAATTTATAACTAGTCTCTATTCACTAGCTACTAGAAACTAACCCAATGCATCATATTCATCATACTCACGGATTTATACTTTCATCTCGCAATATGGGCGAGGCGAATAAAATGCTCGCTATCTATACGCGAGAGATGGGTTTGGTATGGGCGGCGGCGCAGGGGATACGTTTACACAAATCAAAGCTCCGTTTCACTTTGCAAGATTTTTCTTATGTGAATGTTGATCTTGTACGAGGTAAAGAATTGTGGCGAGTAACTTCAGCTCGACATGTTACGTCATTCCCACTTGCTCGAAGAAGCACCAGTTCATTACTTATGATAACTAGAGTTAGTAAACTTTTGGAACGTCTTTGCAACGGAGAGAACCCAAGCGAGCAAATTTTTGATGATTTTATCCAAGCTTTATATTTACTAGATGACGACAATGTTTTATCTTCAGTTAAAGAAGCACTTGAATTACATTTAGTTTTACGTATTATGAATAGCCTCGGGTATATAGGTGACTCAGATATTTTATCTAAGTATCTTTATTCCTCGTTTGATCATAGCAAGACCGAAGCTATCCTGAAAGAGCGTCAATCTATAATTGCTCATATTAATAAAGCTCTTAACGAGAGTCAATTATAAGAATGTATATTTTATGGTACAATAGCAAGATATGGCAGATGATAATAAAAATAAAATCGAAGATGTAAAAATGAGACTTTACGATCCGAATGACAAGTCTATGACCCACCAGAGAGAGGGGCTATTACATCAGATAAACCATAAAGTAGATTCAGAATGGAAAAAAGAGCCAGATCCTAAAGAAGAAAATAACATGAAGAATAAATTCAAAAAACCGCCAGTCTCAATATTTAAAAAGTTTTTTATTGCGTCAATTATTTTTTTCGTTGGCGCACTCGGTTTTGCTTACTATAAATTTTCTGGGAATGACGTATCTGTTTCTAATGATAGAATTAATATAGAAGTTATTGGTAACGCTTTCACCAAGGGCGGGGAGGAACTTTCTCTTCAAGTTGAAGTTACCAATAACAATAACGCTAGTCTTGAACTTGCAAATCTAATTATTGAATATCCCAAAGGAGCAGATGATAATAATACTGATGTCGTCCGATTGCCACGTGATACTATTGGTGTCATAAAACCTGGAGAGACAGTAATTCGTAATATTAAAGTAAGACTTTTCGGAGAGGAGAATTCTATTCGTAATATTAAGGCTAGTTTAGAATATCATCCAGAGGGATCAAACGCGATTTTTACCAAAGAAAAAATATATTCTGTTACTGTTAGCTTGGCCCCATTGTCACTCATGGTACAGGCTCCTACAAGTGTTTCATCTGACCAATTGATTTCACTAAAGATTACTGCAACTTTAAATACTTCATTACCAAATGAGAACACAATGTTGCAGGTTACTTATCCTAATAATTTTATTTTTGACAGTGCAATACCCGCTCCAGCGCTTGGAAAATCCACATGGGATCTCTCGACTATTACCACAACAAACCCTATTGTTATTGAAATTAGAGGGCGTCTTTCTGGACAAGATGGGGATGAACAAGTTTTCCATGCTTATGCAGGTACGACAAACAATACTGATCGCTCGGTGATAAATGTAGTCTATAGTTCTATATTGCATAAAATTTTAATATCGAAACCATTTCTTGAAGCTCGCATTTTAGTAAATGGGCAAGATCAGACAGAATATACTGCTTCTGGAGGTTCGACTGTAAATGCAGAAATAGCTTGGGCCAATAATCTTTCTACTCGTATTACCGATGGACAGATAATCGTAAGTCTTTCTGGTAACGCTTATGATAAAACAACCGTTGAATCCAATAATGGTTTTTATGATTCAGCAAATAATCAGATAATTTGGGAAAAAAATTCAGTATCAAGTTTGTCTGAAATAAACCCCGGAGAGACTGGGACGGTCTCGTTTAGTTTCAAACCAATATCTCTTGTTGGATTGTCAAACACAATTAAAAATCCACAAGTTTCTATTAAGGTCAGTATCAAAGGTAGACAGCCACAGCTCGGTTCTACTTACTCTGATGTAAATAATTTCTCTGAAAAAATCGTCAAGGTCTCATCTGATTTCCAAATTGCGACAGGAGCTTCTTATTTCTTTGGTAGCTTGCCACCTAAGGCGGAAACAGAAACAAAATATATTGTTACTTGGACTCTTTCAAACTCAGCAAATAGTATATCGGGAGCTCAAGCACGTTCAATTTTGCCTATATATGTATCATGGGTAGGTGTTACAACTGGAGAGAATGAAAATGTTACTTACAATGAAGTTTCCCGTGAGGTAATTTGGAATATAAGTTCAGTCAGTCCAAATACGGGGATTGATTCAAATCGTGAAGTGTCATTTATTCTTTCTCTAAAGCCCTCCCTATCTCAGGTTGATAGTGTTCCTCAACTCATGAAAGAGGTTTATCTTTCTGGAACAGATGCGTTTACAAATACAATAATTAAAAGTAACCGTGGATCGATTACGACTTCATCTATAGGAGGAGGGAATGGTCGTGTAGTAAGATAATAAAATAAGTTATAAAATTAAAAGATAAACAACATGGAAGAAAAACAAAACAATTTAATGGAAACAATTATCTCGCTAGCAAAACGAAGAGGGTTTGTTTATCAAGGATCTGAAATATATGGAGGGCTTGCCGGGACTTGGGATTACGGACCTCTCGGAGTTGCACTCAAAAATAATATTAAAAATCTTTGGTGGAAAAAGTTTGTAGATTCTCGTGAAGATATGTATGGTGTTGATGCGGCAATACTGATGAATTCGGAAGTTTGGAAAGCGAGCGGACACGTGGATACTTTTGCAGATCCCATGAAAGAATGTATTAAATGTGGTTATCGTTTCCGTGAAGATTCTATGTTTACGGGTTTTGCAAGTTCTTACCTCGTTGAGAAAAAAATTGAAGATGATGGTAAAATTATTTTCGATTATTCGAAAGCTGAATGTCCTAATTGTGGGGAAATAGGAAATTACAGTGAAGCAAGACAATTCAACATGATGTTCAAGACGCAAATTGGAGCAGTTGAGGATTCTTCGGCAACAGTTTATCTACGTCCGGAGACTGCTCAAGGAATGTTTGTGAATTTCAAAAATGTTGTTGATTCTTTTCACCCTAAACTTCCTTTTGGTTTGGCTCAGGTTGGAAAAGCCTTTCGTAACGAAATTACGCCTCGCGATTTTATTTTTCGTGTCAGAGAAATTGAGCAAATGGAAATTGAATTTTTCTTAAAACCAGAAGATTGGGAAAAGTATTTTGAATATTGGCGTAATGAAATGCTTTCATGGGTAGAAATGATTGGTATAGATATGAATAAAGTTCACGAGCTTGAAGTGGAAGGGGCAGATCTCGCACACTATTCAAAACGTACAATTGATTTCGAGTTCGATTTTCCATTTGGAAGAAGTGAACTTTATGGACTTGCCTATAGGACAGATTTTGATTTGAAAAATCATAATTTGTTTTATCAAGATGAGGAAACAAATACTAAAATAATTCCGCATGTAATTGAACCTTCATTTGGAGTAGATAGAACTTTCCTGGCTTTATTGTTAAGCGCTTACACTGAGGATGGAGAGGGTGAAGAGAAAAGACCATATCTTGCATTTAATCCAAATGTTGCACCAGTAATTTGTGCTGTATCACCACTTCTAAAAAACAAACCAGAGCTCAGTAATTATGCGCATTTAGTTTATCGTATGTTGAAAGATGAGTTTGGTAGAGTGATGTGGGATGACAATGGTAATATTGGTAAACGATACCGCAGACAAGACGAGATTGGAACTCCTTGGTGTATTGTTATAGACTTCGATACACTCACAGATAATTCTGTCACAATTCGTGATCGTGATAATGGCAAGCAAGAAAGAGTTAAAAAAGAAGATATTATTGATTATGTAAAAGAAAAAATGAACTAAAAACTTCCCACGTATAACTATATGTGGGAAGTTTTTTAATGCATCCAAATATGGTAATATCATCATATGCAAAAAGCTAAAAAGAAAACATATAAAAATGGGCTAAGAGTTTTAACTATTCCAATGAAAGACAATCCGACCGTTACGGTTCTTGTTCTTGTCGGAACCGGAAGTGATTATGAGACCAAAGATATAAATGGTATTTCCCACTTCCTTGAACATATGTGTTTTAAGGGAACGGTGAAGCGCCCCACAGCACAGACTATATCTCATGAGCTTGATTCGCTTGGATGCCAATATAATGCTTTTACAGGTCACGAAATGACAGGATATTATGCGAAAGGTGATGCAAAAAATTTCAAGCAAATTTTTGATGTCGTGTCAGATGTATATTTGAATTCGACTTTTCCTGAAAAAGAAATGGAAAAAGAAAAAGGTGTAATTATAGAAGAAATAAATATGTACGAAGATATGCCCCAGCAACATGTCCAAGATTTGTTCGGGCAAGTTCTCTATGGAGATCAACCTGCAGGGTGGAATATTGCTGGTCCAAAAGAAAATATTAGAAAAATGGTACGTGATAACTTTGTAAAATACAAAGGAAGCCACTATGTGGCCTCGAATACTATTATTGTTGTGTCGGGGAATATAACAAATAATGATGTATATAAAGAAGTAAATAAATATTTTATAAATATAAAATCAACAGGGAAAGTTAAAAAAGTAAAAACAAAAGTAGAACAAACAAAACCAAACATTTTGGTTAAATATAAAAAGACCGATCAAACGCACCTTGTGTTGGGAGTCAGAACATTTCCAATATTTGACAAAAGGAACATGATCCTTTCACTCTTAGGTGGTGTGCTGGGAGCAGGAATGAGTTCAAGACTTTTCAGCAAGCTTCGCGAAGAAATGGGAGTTGCTTATTACGTCCGGGCATTTAATGAAGCGTCACTTGATCATGGAGAATTTCAAATATCTGCTGGAGTAAATAATGCTCGAACAGAAGAAGTAATTAAGGAAATTTTGAAAGAATGTAATTTGCTGATATCAGAAAAAGTAAGTGAGAAAGAGTTGAACAAAGTAAAGTCTTTTTTGATAGGGAACATGAAAATGTCACTTGAAGCGACTGATGATATCGCCAATTTTTACGGTAATCAGGAGTTGATGAAAGGGGAAACAAAAACATTGGAGGAAAAAGTAAAAGAAATAAATAAAGTTAATGCAGGTGATATACAAAGAATGGCAAAAACAATATTTAAAATAAAAAACCTAAATCTAGCGGTTGTTGGACCATTTGAAGACGGAGTCAAGTTTAGAAATATATTGAAATTCTAATTTACTTCCAAGTGTGGTATAATCTAGAGACATGGAAGAAAAAACAAAGAATATGCATATAAGTATTTCAACAAATACCCTTATAAAGATACTTCTTTTGGGCGTATTGGTTTTTGCCATAGTTAAATTGATAAATGTAGTTCTTATTATTCTTGTCGCTATTGTTCTTGCTTCATTTGTGGAGGCGGGAGTGAAAAAATTAAAGAAATATATTAAAAATAGATCAGTTGCGGTTTTCTTGATCTATGTGGTAGCGATTGGAATTATTGTGGCTCTCTCGTCAGTGTTCATGCCTGTCTTCATTGAAGAAATGTCAGCGCTTGTAACTTCACTTTCACAATATATTCCTCACGGGAGTATATTGAATACGTTCCAGCCCGATACGATTTCAGGAGCGAAAGATGTTGTTTCTAGTTTGTCTCATAATGCTTCACTCGGTGACGTAATAAAGAATGTCCAAGCTTTGATTTCTAGTCTCTCCGGTGGATTTCTAGATATATTTAATGGTGCGTTTGGTGGTGTTCTTAACTTTGTCTTGATTGTAATTATTTCTTTCTATTTATCAGTCACAGAAAAAGGAATAGAAAATTTCTTGCGTATCATTACTCCAAGAAAAAGTGAGGAATATATAATAGGGTTGTGGCAAAGAACTGAACACAAGATTGGCCTATGGATTCAGGGGCAAATGCTTCTTGGCCTTATAATAGGGGTACTTGCGTATTTAGGACTTACAATTATCGGAGTTAAATATTCATTAGTGCTGGCAATACTCACAGCATTTTGTGAACTTGTACCGTTCGGGATCTTTTTGGCAGTTATCCCAGTAGTTCTGTTTGGATTTTTGGACGGTGGGGTTACGATGGCGGCGCTTTCATTCGGCTTGTACCTCATTCTTCATCAATTTGAAAATTATCTTATTTATCCTTTAATAATTAAAAAGGTAATTGGAATATCACCACTTGTTGTAGTCCTTGCTATCATTATAGGAATAGAACTAGCAGGATTCTTTGGTGTAATTCTTGCCATACCAGCAGCTGTTTGTTTATTAGAATTTTTAGATGATCTCGAAAAGAAAAAAGTCCTTGCTCGAGAAACATAATATGCAAAAAACATTCTACCTGACTACAACACTACCTTATGTAAATGCGCCACTTCACATGGGGCATGCTCTTGAGTTTGTGCGTGCTGATACGATAGCAAGATACAAAAAGCTCGCTGGTTTTGACGTATATTTCAATACGGGAACAGACGAGCACGGCTTGAAAATATTTGAAAAAGCAAAAGAGAAAAGCATTTCCGCCCAAGAATTTGTAAATCAAGGCTTTGAAACTTTCAAAGAGCAACTCAAAATGTTTGGCGTCTCAGATGATATCCACTATATTCGCACTACCGATAAGAGCCATGAGAAGGCAGCCCAAGAGTTCTGGAAGAGAGTGAATGATAATGGATATATTTATAAAAAGAATTACGAAGCCAAATACTGTGTTGGGTGTGAAAGTGAGAAAACTGATAGTGAACTTGTAGATGGTAGATGTCCAGATCATCCGGACTTAGAATTGAAAATAATTAAAGAGGAGAATTACTTTTTCAAGTATTCAGAATTTGGAGAGAAACTTTTGGATTTTTATGAGAAGAATCCAAACTTTATTATTCCAGATTTTCGCTTTCATGAGATAAAAAACTTTGTTAAAAATGGTTTACAAGATTTTTCTATTTCGCGTTTAAAAGAAAAAATGCCTTGGGGAATTCCTGTACCAGGGGATGATTCACAAGTCATGTATGTTTGGTTCGATGCGCTTGTAAACTATATTTCAACGTTAGGATGGGGTCAGACCCAAGAAACGACCCCCTCTGCCTACGGCATCTCCCCCTTAGCAGGGGGCGAGGAATCCCTATTTGAAAAATATTGGATAAACGGAAATCCAACGCAATATTGTGGAAAAGACAATACCCGTTTTCAGGGTGCAATGTGGCAAGCAATGCTCATGGCGGCAGATGTTCCCAATTCACATCAAATAGTTGTAAACGGATTTATTACAGCTGAAGGTGGCGTCAGAATGTCAAAATCACTTGGCAATGGTATAGACCCTCGCGATATTGTGAATGAATATGGTACCGACGCTCTTCGATATTTCTTGCTTCGTGAAGTTGGAAGTTTTGAAGATAGCCCTTTTACGCTTGAAAGATTTAAAGACTCTTATAATTCAGGGCTAGCGAATGGATTGGGTAATCTTGCTTCTAGAATTCTAACTTTGTCAGAAAAATATTTAGACAAGTGCCCAGAAATTCCAGAAAAGACTGATTTCACAGAATACTTTGAGATATATGAATCATTTGATATCAAAAAGGCAATCGATTCAGTCTGGGATAAAATTCAAAGTCTTGATAAAAAAATTCAAGAAACAGTGCCGTTTAAAGTTATAAAAGTTGATGAGGATAAAGGTAAGGAAATGATTAAAGAATTAGTTTTAGAACTATACACAATCGCACGAATGTTAAACCCACTGATGCCAGAAACAAACGAGAAACTGAAAAAACTAATCAAAGAAAATAAAAAACCCGAAACTCCATTATTCTTAAGAAGGGAATAATATGAAAAAATACATAGACATTCATGCACACGTAAATTTCAAAGCATTCGATCTGGATAGGGATGTAGTAATTCGCCGCGCCCTCGACAATGACACCATGGTTATAAATATTGGAACTCAACTTGATACTTCACGAAAGGCAGTAGAAATGACGAACGATTACGATGGGGTCTATGCTACAATTGGTCTTCATCCGATTCATACAGGAGCTTCCTATCACGATGAGGATGAGCTTGGAAGTGAAGGAAAAGAATTTACTTCTCGTGGAGAAGTTTTTGATAAAGAAAAATACAAAGAACTTGTAAAACTCGGTAAGGTTGTTGGAATAGGGGAATGCGGACTTGATTACTATCATATGGAGCCTGATACAATAGAAAAGCAAAAAATAGCTTTCATTGCACAAATTGAACTTGCGAATGAACTTGATTTGCCATTGATGCTTCATGTTCGTAACAATACAGTTGATAAAACTCACAACGCATATTTTGATGTCTATGAATTATTAAAAAAATACTCAAAAAGAGATATGAAAGGAGTATCTCATTTTTTTGCGGGGAGCGTGGAAGATATGAAAAGATTTCTTGAGATAGGAGTGTATGTTTCATTTGCCGGTCCTATTACTTACAAGCCGAAACCTGAAATTTGTGATTATATCGGGGTCATAAAAGAAACCCCGCTAGATATGATCCTTGCCGATACAGATAGCCCGTACGTGGCTCCAGTGCCTCATAGGGGTGAGAGGAACGAACCCGTGAATGTATCTGATATAGTGGCCAAAATAGCCGAAATTAAGGGTATTAGCGAGGCAGAGACGGCAAAAGCCATCCTTTCAAACGCCCAAAAACTCTTTAAAATATAAAATACTTCACAAAATTGTTAAAATTATTCGCGCTTTACCCTAAAGGGCTCCGACACGACTCATAATTTCAACAATTTTGTTCCGTATTTTTTTTGAGCTGGACATTTGGGTTTTGTTCTGTTAATATGTGTCTTATCTCGTTTGATGTGTTCCTGAAAACATATCACATTGGTCCATAGCGAGGTATTATTAAAATTAAAAAATTAAAGCGTATTTTACGCTAAATAACATAATGGCTAAAGTAAAAAAAGTCACAGAAGGAGATGAGAACAACTCCGAAGAAGTGGAGTTTCGTGTTAACGTTTACGAGGTAGGATATCTTATGGTTCCTACAATAGCAGAAGAGAATTTGGGTGGAGAAGTTACAACATTTAAAGATATGTTCCTAGAAAATGGAGCAGTATTCATCTCAGATGAATATCCTAAGTTAATAGAATTGGCATATGAAATGTCTCGTTCTATCAATAACAAGAAACAAAAGTTTTCTTATGGATATTTCGGTTGGGTAAAGTTTGAATGTACAACAACCCAAGCTAAAGTTATCAAAGATATTTTGGATAAGAATGAAAAGCTTGTTCGTTATCTTATGATCAAGACTGTTCGTGAAAACACGATGTCAGTTAAACGTGCTTATGGTAAACAAGATGGCCCACGTCGCCGCGTTGCTCCAAAAGCAGAAGAGACAGCTCCAATAAATGAGGAAACAATAGACAAGGAAATTGACGCTTTGGTGGTATAATATAATTATTAATAATTTAACTATTTATATATGTATTTAAACAAAGTATTCATCATAGGAAATCTTACTCGAGATCCAGAATTGAAAGCAATTCCATCAGGTATTAAAGTTTGTAGTTTCTCTGTTGCAACAAACCGTGTCTGGAAAGATAAAAATGGCGCAAGACAAGAAGCTGCTGATTATCACAATGTTGTTGTCTTTGGTCGCCAAGCTGAAACTGTTGCTCAATACATGAAAAAGGGTAGTCAGGTAATGGTTGAAGGAAGAATGCAGACTCGCTCATGGGATGACGCTGCAACAAATTCAAAAAAATACCGTACAGAAGTTATTGCCGACCGAGTTCAATTTGGCTCAAATACTGGAGGCAGCGCAAAAAGCGGAGGAAGTTATGATCAATCTACCTCATCAAAACCTTCTCAACAAGAAGATAAAGATGAAGGAGGATTGGATACCATAGAATACCCTGAAGAACAAATTAACGCTGAAGACATTCCGTTTTAAGAATTATCAATTAAAAATTAAAATTTATGAAACAAGATTATTTTTCATCAAACAATATAAAGCATATTGACTACAAGGATGTAGAACTTCTCAAGAGATTTCTTTCTCCTTCAGCTCGTATGCTTGCACGTCGACGCACAGATGTGACAGCAAAGAACCAAAGAAAGCTTGCTGAAGCTATCAAACGCGCTCGCTTTATGGGGTTATTGCCATATATAGCTAAATAATAGGAAGATTTAAAGTTAAAGATGCAAGCCCCCGACCGAAGGTCGGGGGCTTGTTCAAGTAATAAATTTATTGTGTTATAATTAAACCATATTAATAATATACAAAATCACATGAAAAAAATTCTATTTGGTTTGTTCATATTTGGGTTTCTTTTAATAAGCTATAATGTTCAAGCCGTTGATGATACAGATTCTTGTGTAATCTCAAGTTTTACTGTTGATGGATCAAATTCAACAACTGTATCAATTAGCGAGGGGGCTTTACTTGAATGGAAGACATCAGGCTGTTCTTCTGTATTAATTTATCCATTATCAAGTGACACTCCATTTCCACTTACTGGGGAGCAACAATTATATCATCCTCAGACAAGAGATTATGTTCTAACAGCGTATGGTTTTAACGGAGATTCTGTCTCGAAGTCAGTTCATGTGACGACTAGTACGATGGCTTCACCTCAACTCGTTATTCTTTCTCCCAACAGCGGATTTGAATCAATCGAATATCGGAAAAAAGTAGAAATTCGATGGACAACTACGAATATTGTTGGAGCAATGTTTAATGTATATGTTTCGGATGGAATTCATAAGGGAGAGGTTGTAAACACATCGAATACTGGAAGTTTAATATATACACTTGGAGAAAATCTAATTCCTGGATCAAATTATAAAGCATATATTGTAATGGATACCACAGATGATTATCCTTTGATGGATTCATCTGATAATTCATTTACAATTAAACCAGCCAATAGTGGTTGTTTAAACGGAGAAGTTTTTAGTTCTACCACGGGAGCAATTTGTACTACTACCCCTTATAAAATTACTATCACGACAGATTTAACTCCCCGTATTTCATATTGGCAAGGGAAGGTGAATCAACATGTAAGTGTAAGTGAGGGTATGTGGCAAACAGATTCAGATGGAGTTTCGGGAGCTGAAATCGACAAGCTCACATATTGTAAAAAGTTTTATCCAAATACGACGAGTGTAATTGAATACAAGAAGGAATATATAAATGCTTGGCATGATAGGGGTAATGTAAATGATTATTTAGGTCTCAATATGTCCTATCAATGCGTGGAAATAAATACTGGTTGCTCAAATGGCCAAGTTTATAATTCAACAACAGGACAAGTTTGTCCTGTAACTACAGAACAAGGTTGTAACGGAACAAAATATAGCACAACAACAGGAGGGTTATGTAGTAATTATGTAACAACAGAAGAAGGTTGTAACGGTTATAATAAATACAGTAAAACAACAGGAGGAATCTGCAATAATTATGTGGTTGTTGAAAAAGGTTGTAATGGAACTATGTATAGTACAACGACTGGAGCATTATGCCCTGTAATGGCTACCACCGCAGGGGATGTTAGTATTTCTAGAACTCTAAAAGTTGGTGTTAAGGGGGATGATGTCAAAGCTCTTCAAACATTACTTGGAATAAATTCTGACGGATCATTTGGTCCAGTAACAATGCAAAAAGTTATGGAATGGCAAGCTCAAAATGGTCTCACTCCAGATGGAGTCTTTGGTCATCAGAGTCGTGTAAAAGCTGGATTTGAGGATTAGAAAAAAATTTAAGATTAAAAGCACCGCAGGCGAAGCCTGCGGTGCTTTTTGCTTTGCTATATTAGATTTAGTGATTTCAAAAATTCGTCTAGTTCTTTTCCTTTGATCTCTCGGAATTCGCCAAGTGGGATTTTATCTAGCTCAATGTTCATTACACGGATACGTTTGAGATTTATGACATTGTGATGCAATGCCTCGCACATACGTCTTATTTGGCGTTTTTTGCCCTCTGTAAGCACTATATGGAAGGTATCTTTAGATTTGGCCTTACGCCAAATCTTACACTTCTTACTGATAAATCCATCGAAGTGAACACCATTACTCATGAGGGTTATGAATGTATCAGAAAAAGGTTTATCAACTCGAACGACGTATTCTTTTTCGTGGACAAATTTCGGAGAGAGAAGTCTGTCGGTCACACGGCCGTCATTTGTCATGATTATTAAACCATGAGAATCTTTATCAAGTCGTCCGACAGGGAAGACTCGAACGGGGAATCTCGTCACTTGAAGAATATCTTTACTTGCAGTGTCTGGATTTGTTGAGACATTGATATCTTTGTTGTAGGCATAATACACATATTCTTTTTTATCACCTTTCATTTTGACAACTACTTCATCTCCTTCATTTACCTTATCGCCCAAAACAGCCCTGCGTCCATTAATAGAAACAAGACCTTTTTTAATAAGGTCGTCTCCACCCACGCGAGTAGAGTAATTTTTGAGAGCTAAGTATTTATTTATTCGGACAGGGTAAATTATTTTCATTGTTGTGTTTTAAGTGTGGAATATAATATAGTCCAGACAATAGTATAATGCTTAATATGATAAAGAGGAACTTAAACGGTAAGAATATAAATATCAATGTACTTATAAGCGGAGCAATAAGATAAGCGATAGGGTACATATCTCTGAATATACTAAGCAAATAAGCTTCTTGCTCTTTTATGTGAGTAAAGAAATATATTTCTGAAGTTGTCTCAATAATACTTGCTCCGACTCTGGTTATGAATAGTATTATTCCCCAAACGAGGACATTTTTTGTTGTAATACCTGCTATCAAAAAAGTTGATACACTTATAATAATAAATCCTATATATAGCAACGTTCTTTTCTTAACATGATATTTATCTACAAGTATTCCCACAGGTAAGCCTAATAAAACAAAAGGCGCAAGCATAATTGTAAATATAATACCGATTTGAACCCAACTTAAACCTATATGTACATACAAATAAATTGGAGTATATATGACCATCCATGCATAAAAGAATTGCAAAATAAAATTGATTGTTGTAATTGCTAGCATGTGGTGATTGGTTTTTAGGAATCTATATGTTTCTAAGAAAGGCGTTTTTTTGTATGACTTATCTTTAAATGTTTTGACAGAAAATATAAGCCCAAGCGCCATAATTACCACGGCGATGAAAGCTAAAATATAAATTGCTTTATAGCCGCCCTCCTTTGTTATAAGGAAAGAAGCTAATATAGGTGATAACATATACGCTAAATTTATTATGGTCAAATAAAAACCACGAGTTTTTCCAACGTTTTTTTCATGACTAAAATGTTCGATGAAAATATCGATACAGAATAATATTTGAGTATTAGTCGAAACAAAAACAACAAAAGAAGCTCCGACGATATAGGGATTTGTTGATGTAATCATACCAACAAGAGATAACATATTTACCAAAATTAGGTAAAGGGTTAATCGTTGGTTACCAAAATATTTTAGAATATTAGCACTTTTTGATAGTAACATTAGTGTTGCTATTGAAGCCAATGTATACAAAATACCAACATATTTTTCTGAAATTATACCAGATAAGAAAGTAGAATTTACATAGGCAGATAAAGCGATATGTAAAGAGAAAAGAAATGACAAAACATACATTCGGTTAATTTTTTTTGACATTGTTTTAGATACTTAATAACACTGGTATTACTATTGGTCTTTTTGCTGTTTTTTGGAAAAGGAATTTTGAGATGTTGTCTCCAAGAGCGGTTTTGATTGAATCGAAGTTTAGAGGATTCATTCCGTGTATTTCATCTTCTACTGTTTTTTTGATGATCAGAC
>Ga0066603_10000707_pt1 | contig 24711 bp, 37 predicted proteins | sample Higcelweek8metaG_FD_59482 | JGI IMG/M metagenome (GOLD analysis project Ga0066603, IMG submission 59482) | Freshwater pond sediment microbial communities from the University of Edinburgh, under environmental carbon perturbations - High... | ecosystem: Environmental > Aquatic > Freshwater > Pond...
TAAAACTGACAAAGTAGGGCCATTATCCTTACAATACAATAAGCCGGCCTTAGTCCTACTTATAGCTGTTGCATTAGTAAACCAATCCTCTTCACCATAGTCATAAATCCAACCAGAAGAATTTGTCCTATCTCCCCATGTAGCTCTACTTATTCTCAAATGTGAAGTAGTATAGGCTTCGGGTGTACCTGATTCTGTAACGTTTACTTGAAATTTACTATCCAATGCCTCAAGTAATTCACAGCCATTTCTATAAGCCTCTGAATGTGATTCTCCAGCTATAGAAACCCACATTTTCTTTATCTCATCAATATATACCTGTGGGATAGTATTATATTTACTTACTACAGTATGATCAGCTATAATTGGATTGGAACCAGAAATACCTGATAAAACCCCTTTCCCTTTAAGTATGCCTACAATAGAAGTAACCCCAGATATAACACCATATAACATACCATGGGATAGTATAGCTCCAGATACCATAGAAACCCCTAAACTAGAGCCTGAAATAGCTCCAGATATCAAAGTACCTGATACGGAGGCTACCCCAGAGGTAACTCCAGAAATAGGGCCTGAAGATAACGATTGAATAGTTCCTGATACTAAGACAATACCAGAGGCAACACCATATAACCTACCTTTAGCATTTAAAGTACCTGAACATGAGGCAACTCCAGAGGTAACTCCAGAAACAGCCCCTCCACCAGTTTGTGAAGTTAAAGTACCTGAACACGAAGCGATACCATTAATATCATCTCCATATAAATAATACTTAGCTATTAAAGTACCTGATACAGAAGCTGGAGCTAAATCATTTGCTTCGAAAGAATCTCCATAAGATGCAGCATTATCGTACCCAGCAATACCTGGAGAACCCGATGTTAATCTGGTATCAGAATAAACCCCAGCATTGCCCGTAGCTGGAGATGTAGCCGATCCCATTTGTGTATCGACAGAACCATTTAAATAACATGTTATTGTAGACCCTTCTATTTTTAACTCTAGATCGTCGCCATCCTGCCAGTTACCGCCTCCAGATGCAATTTCATATACTGTTCCATTAACAACAACACTAAGCCATGCCCCACTACCTACTGTAGAAGCTATCCATACATAAAAGCAAGCTGTTGCTCCACTACCAGAACACCTAACTGCAGGACCAATATAACCCCCGGAAACAAGTGTATCCAATACTATTTTGACTCTGTGATTATTGGAAAATGCTGGAGATGTCAATCTCACACAAGTATCTGTATCTGCTGTATCAGATTTGACTTTATTATTCCCCGAAACATCAACTATTGAAATAGTATTCAATACCTGAGACCAATTGCCCTGTCCAGCCAATGCCCCTGTTGAATAAGACTCGAGATCATCAGTAACTGGACTAGCACTCCCACCACCACCAGTAGAAGTACCAGATATAGCAACTTTAGCACTTATTGTAGCAGAACATGAGGCAACTCCATTAGAAACACCCCCAATATAATTATCACCTACTACTACATCTCTGGATAATTCTACCCAAGGACATAGGTCAGTAGATAATCCAGCTGTAAGAGCAAAATCACTAGTTCCTGATGGATCACCAAAACGCATTGTTTGAGAATAAGATGTCGATGGAGTAACTCCATGTAATCCTATCTCTATAACTATTCTATCTCCAGGATAAGATGTAAAATTTGTAGCTCCGTTAGTACGGGCATTATGTATACGGGTTAAAACAGAAGTTCCAAACTCTGTACTAGTAGCATGATATAAACCCACTACGCCTCGAACAGTAGCCCCATCTCCAGAAACTACTTTAACTATATACGCTAAATGGCTATCGCACGCGGCATTGCCTTCAATACACCTGATAACCATGCTAACTGTATCAGATGTTGTCCAATTATGACTTTGGGATAATCTATTGCTTTGATATTGTCTCCAACACCACTGTTGGGTTGAGGCTGATCCCCAGGTTTTGGTATCATCAGCTAAAGAAGTACCAGACTTGGTAATAGAACACGGAAGCCTGGTCAACCCAGTGGACAATTCCCAATCTGATTGAACAGTTAAACTACCAAGTGGTGCAGTACCTGAAGCCGGTAAATAAAATCTTGTAGCCATATATACCTATAAAAAACAATAGGTCAGACTTTAGTAATGAAAAGCCTGACCTATCATTATGATAAGGTGTGAATTAGTCTTCGTTTACATCCAACTCACCAATTGCGAATTCAGGAGTTATCCCTGAGCTAATGGCTAAACTTGAGGTTAAATCACCCCAATATATAGCATCATCAACACCAGCTGTACCGGCCTTACATATAGCAAAAGCAAGAGCCGTATTAGTACCCGCAGTACATTGACCAAAAGTAATAGCTGCTGTATTTTGAGCATTACCACTGGCCACTGTCCAACCACCAGAAGTTCTGGCAACAGCTACCCTGGCATAACCAGTATAGTTACATTCAGTACCCTGAGCTGAATCAGAGGGTGCAGCTGTAAATAAGGCTATGTATAAACTACCAGCAGCTGTAGAACCAACTAAACCAGTAGTATCACCAATACCCCCAAGAGTTGTATTATTAAAAATCAACTCAAGAAGATCAGTTTCAAATGTATTCTTTTTAGAACCTGCCATAGTATTAGATATTATAAAAAAAGGGTATATCTGTTAATTAATATACACCCCCTTTTAGTTATTGTTATAGGATATGATTATTCTCCTTCCAGTTTTGTGAGTTCTGAAACCATGTCTTCCTGACTAAGTTTTGCAAAGGCTTTTATTTCTGCCTTAGTAACCTGGTAGTTGTCCTCATAATACTTCTGAAGTTCTTCCTCTGTCAGATCATCAAACTTACCGGGTTCTTTTTTCTCCTTGGGCTTTTCTGGTATTTTATCTATACCCTTAAACTTTAAGAATTCAGCTTCTGTAGCAACTGAAAGATGACCACCGGCAAGTGACTTCTTAACGAAATCACTTTTGATTTGTTTTGGATTCAACTCAACAACTTCATTCCCAGAAATGTTAAGCCTTGAATATGGGTCAAAGAAAGTACTTGCTTTTGAACCCAGTTTTAGATACTTTGCCATAATTGTTTCCTCCGTTTGTTTTTAAATAGTCTAGACCCTAATACCTAATTTATAAGTACTAGAGCCATAGACTATTAATGTAAGGATTACTGAATAGCAACATTCTGAGCAGCATCCACATCCATCCAGGTGGGGAATCCATAGCTTGCGAAAGCTTTTGAATCATCCATGATGATTGAAGAATCTCTGAACAATTTGGCAAAGCCGGTCTGAAGGGTTACATAAAAGGCCTCTGTCTGATTGGATACGATCCTTTCAGATTCAACTTTAAGAGGCCATCCATTGAACTTGATTATACCGCCTTTTGGGTCAAGTATAATAGTCTGATGGTCAGGAACATTTCCATGTACGAAAATGTTAGAAGCCGTTGGTATTGGAGACTTCATGGTAATACTGGCAAGGGGTGTTCCCTGAACAGGTGTTTTGAATTCTGTAAGGTCCAGAATATCTGCACAAACATCTTCACCGGCAATCATTGTATTGGGTACTCTTCCCATTCTGCCAAGTCTTACCCAGATTTTCAGAAGGTCTTTGTAAACAATAGATGAACCCGAAGCAGTACCAACAACCGGAGCTGATTCTGAACCGTCAGTCTGTTCTCCATTGATAAGGCAATTGATTGCCAATACATCAGTTGCGTGACCAAGTTTTACTCCGAAGTCAGTCATAAAGATAGATACCAGATTCAATGAAGAATAGGTAACTACTTCATCTGAGAGTTTAATCCCTTTACCAACTTTATAAATCTTGAACTGTTTCGAGCCATAAGAGATTGACCCCAGGGGGATTGTTTCTCCTTCACCTACATAATGAGGTGTAGCTTCTGACATATTGATCCATGGCATAACTGTACTGAGCCCCCTCATTTGCTCTTCAGCAGCAATTATATTAGGATAGATAGGAGCTCCCCTGTAACCCAACAGGAGTGCTGAACGGAATACTTCCGGGATAATCCAACGAACATCCACCTCGGGAACTGTTATAAGGTTAGATATAGTGTCCGTAGCAGGGTCAATCCCCAGGTCTGACAGCAATGATGGGAAATCCGAGTTAAATTTCTCTTTGACAACTTCTGTAAAGGATACATCCTTTGGATTGTCTTTATGAGAACGGATTGCCTCTGCAGCTTTTACAGTTTCCTGGATTCTGCCTTTAAATCGACTGGCTTCAAATTTTTTGAGATCCATTGTGGTAAAATATTATATGTTTATATTATATATACGTATGGTCTAGTATTAGCCAACCATTAAAGGTGAAGGGCTACGCGAACTACATCCCCATCGGCGGTTGCTGCATCAAGACAGTTCCCTACAATAGTAGTGTGGTCAATTGTACCACCATCATCAACCTCCATCCAATCATTGGTAGAGTTCCAGGCAGCCATACGGCATGGACCTGCAGTATGAGAAGCAGCATAAGCCTCAGCATATACCACTGCAAAGGCAGCCATCATAACAGTGATTAAATCACCACCGTGACCGGTATTTACTGCGATACCAAGAGCCTTCTTGGGAATATCACCAGCAGCATAAGGTTCAACTTTACCTGTAGTGGTAAGTTTTACCAATTGGCCTTTGGCAATATTATTGTTATCAGTAGCATAGGCCCAGGTACACTGGGTAGCTCCAGCTGTAGTCACGAATTCATGAAGTGCCAGAGTCTCCAATTCTGGATACTGAGCAGTTACAGTGATTACGTTAGTAGCTGTTACTGTAGCAGAAGCTACATTGGGATTTGCGGCAATAGCTGCAGCTATAAGACCCATAGTAGTGGCATGATCTGTAGCATAGGTAACGGCAGCTATGGCAACGCCATTGACTTTACCATTTATTACGTTACTTGCTACCATGGGAACTGTACCACCAGCAGTAAGGGTTACTTTATAGGCATCTACTTCAAACTCCTCGTGTAGTTTATGAGACTCACTTTTAAGGATGAAGGTTTTCGTTGTTGTTCCAAAAGGTTCTGGCATGACTTAGAATATTTTAATTATTTTCAATTTTGCATATTAATAATTGCTAAGGTCTAGTAGCTTATTTGGAGCCCTCGATAAAGCGAGTATCTACCTTACCAACGCTGGTGAATTTATCAATCACATCACCAGTACTGGCAATGGCCTTGGGTTCTTCTATGGTAGGTTTAGCTGAAGCTCTTGTAACTTCATGAGAACCACATTTCTGACAAGTAAAGCTATACTGCCCATCAGTAAGAGTATCATACTGCTTATGTAAAGCTTTTAGGGTTTCATAACTAGCAGTATTAATTACTGCAAGAATAGCCGCATCTTCTTTACCGGATTCAACAGTTAACTTATAAAGCCTGGCAGTGTCATCCTTAAGTTCAGAAAGGATGGTAGTACCAACCTCAGCCAACTGAATCTTTTCTTTATAGTCAGTGGGGACTTCTGATTTAAAAGCCCTTAAGGTGGTTATTTCAGTTTCAATAGCCTGAAGACCTTCCAAGTCAAGAATTTTAACTGGGGCAGGAGTTTCTGCTACTTTGGCCCTTAAACCAGTTACTTCGGTATTTAGGGTTGTCATCTTTTCCTGATAGTTTTCCTCTGTAAGTGAGTTAGCCTCAAGTCCCAGAGATACTTCAAGAGCTCTTAGAAATTTGTCCATGTTTTCTTCTGTTTGTGAATTATCAATTGAATAATATTGTATTTTAGTTCCATCCTCACTTAGAGTTTCCATCCCAAAGGAATTACCATCAAAATTCTTCCAATCGAATATGGCAAAACTCAAATCATCCTTTATTGACTGATCTGATAGAGGGTATCTACTCTTTGCATAATTTGGCAATACTATTTTCCCGTCTTTACCCACCTTCTGAGCAAAGGGATCTGCACCATGACCAACCAGTGACGTTTCATGATAGGCCACTACTTCAACTACTATTTTCTGTATAATATTGCCTTTATTATCAAAAGTAGATAATTTTGACATAAATTCTTCATCTGACATTTCCGGATGAGACTTCTTCCAGGCAAAATTAACTGTAACTGAATTTGAATGTATTGATGGTGGATCCATCATGATACCCCTAGCTATCCTTGGATTTGACTTACCATCTATCTTTAAGGTAGCATTTATACCAGCTGGTACTTTTACCCCTTCTTTGGTAGTATAGGCATTTTGCCATTCTACCATCTTAACAGAACCTATTGCATTCCCTACGGCCATTTCATGGTCAATATTTACTGTTTGACCAATTAATTTATACATGCTCTTTTTAAGAACATCAGCCGGAAAATATATAGGGTGAAAATTAGCATGTACCGTAACATTAGAAAGCATCCTATAAACAGGCTCTATAAATTCATCATCTTTTGGTGATAAATCTTCAGCAGTTACTTCTGGGTAATAAGTAGTATAGTTGGGAGATGAAGAATCAAATAACCCCAATTTACTAATATCTTGAGGATGTTCTTCGATGATCTGGTTAAGTTTACTTATACCCATTTTATCTGGACAATGACCCAGAATCAAGGCATGACCCGCACAGAGTGTAACTTTATCATAATATACTTTTTGTGGTTTAGCCATGTCAATGGAATTTATTAATATAATCTTTAGTATTGTTTTTATTCTTCTACACTATTCATGTAGTCCAAAATAAGGTCGATTAAATAAGCAGCATTGGCCTTTGCATCTTTTCTTTTTGGTTGTGGCTTATTTTTATCCCTAACTTTTCTATCTGAGGCATCTTTATCTTTCTCCCTCTTCTGATCCATCTCTGCTTGTTTATCTGGCAACACCCTTGGTTCATCAACATCTGGTTTATCATAGCCTAATTCATCTGCAACCTGTTGTTGGCTGATTGCACCCTGACCATATTTAGCGATAACATTGCGTATTTTAATTTCTTGACCCTGCTGGAATTTTAATTCATCGGTAATGGTAGAAGGATTAAATTCTACTCTCAGATTTTCAAAAGTAAAACCAGCTAATCTTAATTCAAGATCATAACCATGTTTTAAATTTGCAGCTACTATAGCCTGAATATTAGTGAGCTGGGATAGCATTTTGGTAAAGATAATGGTTATTCCAGTCTCAGTACCTTCACCACCTACCCCTAAGAACTCCTGATTGAATTTCAATCCAGTAGCTACTGATCTTTCATTTTGATTGTATAAATCTGCAACTCCAGTTAAATCTTTAGTAGTGGAATTAAAATTAAATTCATGGTCATCTCTATAACCAACTATAACACCTTCTCCAATACCCTCAATGATCTGAGCTTTGGCATTATCCAAAAAGGTTTGTAATCTAGCCTGATATTGGATATCGCCTTCCCCATCTATTTGATCGGGTTTAGTCATAAGAGTTTCAAAAAAACCTAATAACCCAAGTTGTTTCATAATATACCTGATATTTTGATCCATATCAGCTTGGGTAGATATGGCATTAAGAGCAGTTAAAAATGGTGGAATACCATAGGGTATTTCCTGATCACCATTTATACCATAATATTTATAGGTTAACTCATTTAACTTTTCATAATGATCCCCAATATTACCCGTCATAGCATAGGTTTGTTTCTGGTGAGGTTCAAATCTTAACCTTTTCTTATTCCATGAAAAAACAATGGTTTCGGGATCTACCAATACAACATTTTTTATCCCCGATTTATCATTATCTACAACCCACTCAGTTGATAATGCACCGGCTATCCAAATCTGGGCAATCATTTTATTAACTAACCCGCTCATCCCATCAACACCATCTCCCCACTCTTTTTGTTTGTTTTCTAGATGTTGACGCATTTTAGCCTGCATTTCTGGAGAGACCTTTGGGTCAAATTTAATCCTATGACCAGTATTGGTTAACCTCGTCATATCATTTACTGCAAGACCCATATCACCATTTACCCATGATAACTTCCTTATTATAGGAATATACTCAGCTATGAATGATGGAGAAATAAATGTGGTCTTACCTTTAACATCAGTAAAGGTATTTTGTAGGGTTGGTCTACTACCCCTGGTAGAAGGAATGGTACCTTTAGAAACTATTGGTTCTAATTTAACCACCCTTTTAGGTAAAGGTGAATCTTTTTGAATTTCCCAGGGTAACCTGAATCTAAACTTGTTAGCCATATAAAATAATGGTTTACTTACAACTTATATAATATAATACACTGGTATTGATTTATCTTGGTGCCGTAGTGGTAGTTGTAACTTTACCTTTCCTAATATAATTACAAATGGCTTTACCCATTATACTATCATCTGTATAAGTATTCTCATCGTCTAAGATATCTTCATCTTCAGTACCCCTGCTATGTTTACCCATAGCTACTGGTCTATTTCTTTCATCATATATAAAGGTATATGCTTCTTGAACAAAAAACTTATCAGCAATAATAACTCTATCATTCCTAATATCATCTTCTAACTCATCAATAATAATGGGTCTAGTCTTTGAAGTAGTATACCAACCTGGAACTCTTTCTACCTTAGGTTTATTCTCTCCCTTTTCTTTTAAAAACCTAGTAGTATAGAATAAGTGTGGGTAACCATTATCTTGTATTTTAGTGGTTACAGCTAAACCAATATCATTACTTTCTGGAGCTATTACAGCTCTATTATAATCTCTACCCACCCTCATTAATAATTTAGAAAATTCCCCTACTGGTATTTTTCCTTTAAAATAAGCATATTCTGTACCTTCTCTATCCATTACTGTAAATGCAGAATAATCTCGACTTCTACCAGAAGCTATATCTGCGGCCAAATAAAATTTCTTATCTTTAATTGGTGGTTTAACTATTACTAAATTACCATTCATTTCCTCTTTAAAGACATCCATTTCGGAAAGCATATCCTCAATGGCTTTTATATCTAAAAGATCGAATACTGAGTTTCCAGAAGTAAGAAAATCACCATCGATCTCTTGTGCTGTTCTTCGAGGACCAAGAGCGGTAGACATAGTTTTATACCAATCTATATCTCGTTCAGGGTGCATTTGCCAATTAAGTCGTATAGGGGTAAAATCATTACCATGAGCAACAGCATCAACCCAAGTCTTATGAAAGAAATTACCTACACCATAAGGAGTAGAATTTAGTATTGCTGAACCACCAGTGGATAGCGTTGGAAAAGCTGCCGCCCAAATTTGAGAAGCCCATCTTACAATGGCCGCTTCATCTATTACTAATAGTGATACTGCTTCAGAACGACCGGCATCTTCGGTTGTTGGTATAGAAGTAATCATTGAGCCGTTAGAAAATTCAAGCTCTGTTTGTGTTCCAATTTCTCCCGGTCTCCCATTAACTATTGGGACTTGTAAAAACCAAGGAAGATTTCTATACATAAATTTAATACGCCTTAGAACTTTCTTGGCAACACGGTCTTTTATGGAAATAATTTGGATATTTTTATTATCATGAAAAAGGGCTAACCAAAGGCAATATAAAGATATTAACTCTGTTAACCCAGCTTGTCTGAATTTTAATACGATATTGAATCTCCCAGTTAAAAAATACCATAATACCCTTTTTTGATAGGGATATAAGATAAATGGAACTTTGCCTTGTATAGGATGTATTACTGAAACATATTCACTAAAATTAAATGGGTCTCTAGTACATTTCTCAAAGATCCTAAATTGATCAATGGTCATTCCACGTATATCGGTTATTATCTCACCTCTAGGCATAATAATACAAACAAAAAATTATCCAGATCGGATTTATCTTAAATAGTCCAACCTGGATAATTTTAAAAGCCTTATGCTAGTTTAAAAAGTATACTGTGCCCCGAAAAATCCGAACACCATGTGTTTGAAGGGTGTCGCTTTTACCATATCAAGTCCCAAACCTACATTCATATTAAAGGCTGAAACTCCAAGGGCAAATGCCGCAGGTTCATTATCGGTAATGGGTAGAAGGAGTAAACCCGTAAAACTATAGTTATTATAGGGAACTCCATCCTTATCCACATAATGCGAATAAGAAATACCAGGGCCGGCTTTGGCAAGAGGTGACATATCGAAAAGTTTACCATCTTCATCTGATAGTGTAACCTTTGTTGCAATAATGCCTACATCAAACCTAACAAGAAATTCTCCGCTACCATTTAAACCTTTCTCTGAGGACAATAGGTCTTTTGGTACGGGTTTTATCATCCCTCGCCAAGGTGACTGAGCATAAGAGGATACAGTTATACCCGTTAGCAATATCGCTATAATTATAATTTTAGGTAATAAACCTTTCCTTCTGGCATAATCAACTTTCTTTGAGGTATATATTACTTTACCCTTAACAAGTTTGATTAGGAAATTTACTACCTTTCGCCAAATAGACCCTTCAGGAAATTTACCTGATTCACCCATCCATTCTGATATGGCTAACAAAAGAATAACTACTAATGCCGCCCAGTTTGATTTGAGAAATTCCAGAACGCCCTGTCCTTCGACATGTTGAACATTCACATTTGTAGTGTCCTGTCCTACCGCTATCCCAATTGAGATAAATAGGATAATTGAAAAAAATGAAAGAAATTTTTTCATAATACTGATTTATTAATTAAACACCTTTTTAATAAGTAATTCCTCTGGACCTTCCAAAGTTGGTATTTGATCAAAATAGTACGAGGGTAGATATTGTCTTATTTTTTCGTACCATTCTTTGTAATTCAGATCTCTTGATATAGTTTTGAGAGCATAATAAGAAAATGCTCCCCAATATTTACCATCTATGAAGGCATCATCAGAGGTTTGATTTTCTGAACAACCAGAGAATACAATCCAATTCATTTGTTCTGTTTTGAATACAGAACTTCTTTTCTTTTCCAAAAATGTTCCTGTACCTGGAATAAACTTACCTTTCTTATATCCTGAATAAACATGTTTAGTAGCAGTACCTGAAAAACATGAGTCAAGAAAAATTACTACTGTTGCTCCCATAGGAATGTGCATAAGAGCTTCATGAATATCATCGTCTATTACTACACCGTCCCAAACATATAAACCCTCATCAAAATGATCTGATTCATCACCATTCTTATCTATGACTTGAGTACCATGGCCAGAATAGTGAATTACCAAGGTATCACCATATATAAGATTGGTTATGGCTTTATTTAATTCTGATATAAATAGTTTTACAGTTACCTGCTTATTTCTGAAATATGTAATTTCAAAATCATACAAAGCCTTTATGAAACCTTTATGGTCATTTATACAACCATGAAGATCATGATTAGAACCTTTATAATCAGTTATCTCAAAGAGAATAGCTTTCTTAGGGTTACGAGGTAATACCTTTTTCTTACACATATACTTCTTGATGAGTTGGTAGATGGTTACGAAATTAATCTTAAAATCATACTTAGAGAAATCAAAATCAAATTTCATGTTCAGGTTATTAGAGATTAAAGGTTTAGGAGTAGACAGTTAAAAGGGTAATAATTATTTATATCTTTTATAGATATATAATTATTCCCTTTCTGTACACCACCCTTATATAAGTTTCAGGCCTTCTTTTTAGTGCTTTTTTTAGGGGAAATATTGGGTTTAATAGATTTTTCTTCGCCAAGTATTGGGCTAATATTGGGAATTACTGGTTCTGTATTGGTTTTAATAGGTTTTTCAACCCTTAAACTCTCAAGAACATCAACTAATGGTTTATATGGAAATATATCATCCTTATCTATCCTTACAGTAGAGTGAGACCATATACCACCGATATGCCTAAGTAGTACATCAGGATTAAAGTCATAAAAACCATCAAAGTCAGTTTGGGGTACAATAGTTGGGAAATCTGTCAGTATTTTATTTAATAACTCTCCAAGAGCTATCATTTGGGCTTCAGTATATTTATGGTAAAAACTATACCCTCTCCAAGGATTTGTTAAAACCATTACTTCATCTTTAGGAATTATTTTCCCACTAACCTTATTAGGATATAATGGATAAAAATAGAAATTACTATCATCACCCCTATAAAGTCTACCCCCAGAAACCAATTCAATGTTTACAGAGTGCATTTCATGATAATTATCATCTCCATTAATCCCTAAATGGAAAGCCCATATTTTAGGATCAAAACACTCAACTATGGTACCATTACGGTCTATAATATATGGAGTGCCCACTCTTTCAGGTGTTTGATTCCACCATCTCCAAGCTCCTTCGGCACTTAAACCAGCGGTATGATGGAGAAAGATCGAAGTCTTCTCAAACTCTGCTGTTAAATATTGACCATTGGTTAAGTATTTTTTAATTATGTTCATGGTTGTAGATTTTTATCATATTTTCAAAAAACCATTGTCCTATCTCATAAGGTGGTGTTTTGGTAACGGTTGCTCTTCCTTTATTAATCCAATATTGAATATTATTGGGGTCTATATAAATTTTGAATGAATCAGGAACTCCTTGTATTCTGGCTAATTCTCTTGGTGACATTTGGAGTCCTTCGGGGTTAAATTGACGATTAGCTTTACGAGCAGTAGCTGGGAATTTATTTTGTGTGTTGCGATATACACCTGGCGCTGTTGTGAATTTTCGATCTTCGACAACCCATCTAGATAATTTTGGATTGTTTTGCCAGATTTTTTGTACATCTTTTAGAGATATTTTAAATCCCGCATATAAGGTTATTATTGAATTAAGATTTTCTCTAACATGGCCAAATTCAATATCTTCCTCATATAACCCTTTCAATAATTCTCCAGTTGTTTTTAACTCATTGATTTTATATATTTGCGAAATTTGGTATTGTATATAATCTAGGGCTGTGGGTATCTTCTCTCTGTTAATTCCAATGATTAATAACCTTATCCTATCTTTTTGTGAATTACCATAACCAGATACTGATGATACTAAATACCTAAGATTATATCCTTTAAAGAGGTTATTACAAAAATCATTATCATAAGTATCTAATAGTTTGGGTAAATTTTCCATTAAAAAGAAAGTAGGTTTAAACTTATTAACACATTTGCTATATAATTCCAAACTCTTATTATCCTTAGGATCTGATAAAGCTTTTCTTCTGCTATAAGATAATATAGAACTATGACCACAATCTGGAGCCCCAATTATAACATCTATATCACTTTTTACATTTTGCCTTATTTCTTTTATGGTTTTATAATAGGGAATGTCATTAAAGTTTAATTTCCATTGAATATCCCCTTTGGAATGAAATATTGACCGTATTTCTATATTCCCAATAAGGTATTCTTTAAATGGGTGAAGTATTACACCATTACCACCCATTACCCCAAGTACTTTTAGTTTTTCCATATCTATATATAAATGGGTCTTGCAAAATTCTAGACTTGACTATATATGTATGAAACGTTCATTGATATGTTTTTAAGGAAATGACTGGACCCGGGATCATACCCCGGCAGCTCCACAAATGGGGATGCAGGCTGTGAAAGCCGCCATGATAATCTGCAGTAAGCGTTATGGTGATGCCGATCTCCACCCATGCCACTCGCCAGTGGAAAAAGAGGGGGTAAGTTCGATACCCTTAAGAGGTAAGAATAGGTTCCGTTTTTACGGAAAGAACCACTACCCCCTCTTTAAAAATAAGGGGCTGACTTGGACTTGACAGCATTGAGAAAGGGAACAAGGAGAACTTTTCAAATAATAACCGGCAAATCATTAGAAATGCCACAGGAAGCTAAGCTTGCAGCTTAATTCCGAAAGAGGGGGTTTACAAGGTAGATACCCCTCTTTTTTTTCTTTATATCCTAAATACTATATATTATTGATGATAACAATGGATATGCCTCATACTACAATGACAGTTGCCGTTTATTTAGATAATACAACTTCAACTGCAGAACCAACTGTTATGGGTACAGATTATTATCAAGATACCTATATTATTACTCAGGTAACAGCTATTTCAGAAGAATTACTGGATTATTTTAAACATTGTTTTTCCAAATCAAACTTTTCCAAACTAGCCATTTTTAATATACCCCGGCCGGGTACCAGGGGAGTATTCACCAACTCCAGACAAACAAAGATTGTTAAATTGCTCAGACGCTGTCTTCATCCTGTTTGACAGTACCGAAAGGTGAAAATGGTGAAAGGGGGTTTAATGCCCCCTTTCTTTTTCTAGTTACCACAGTACTATTTTATATAAATTACTTCATGAGTATCTGGGATAAAATAAGAGGGAAAAATAAAGAAGAACCTAAAAAGATTCCTTTACCAGAAGAATTAGAAACCTATCTCAGGAATCAAATTTCATTATGTAATAACCAACTTAGGGGGATTACCTTAGATAGTGCTAAACAATACAATCTTGAAACAATTGAGTTTTATATAGGAGAAGCTTTCGAAACTGGAGTATATTTTGGAATAGGATATGAGCAACAAGAACAAATCAACAAAAGGGCAGAATCCACCACTCACTGAAATGGACTTACAATTAGCTTATGCTAAAGAAATGGGGAGATATCCTGCATCATCTATTGCTACCAGAGGGTTAACCACTTATGGTGGTGGAGTTAATAGAGATGATAATTTAAAACCCTACTGTGAATGGTTACAATCAAAACTTATTAAAACATTAAATACCCTAATTTCATGACAATGGATTCTACTATTTTTCAACACATAAGGTATATATACTGTTCTCAAACATTAAGAGATGCCATTATAGCTGGTGGTTTCGTAGAAGAAGCCTCTGATTCCATTGGTATGGGTTTAAAACAAGTAAGAAGATTCACAAAAGGGAATTTAAGGATTGAAGATAGCTATTATAATGGGATAGTTTTAATTGCCTATGAGGATATAGGTACTACTACTGGTCCAAAGGCCAGAAATAAGCCAAAAAGGGAAAAAGTTATCAAATACAAAGGTTTATCAGTTAATAAAGAACTTTTGGAAAATTTTATGCGGAAAGGAATTTATAATAAATAATTGACATGGATTATAGTGAACTATCAACCCTTGTAAAAAGGGTTCTTAATAAAGCTGAGGATCATGGATTAACCATAGAAGTGATTACAACAGCCTTACTAGAAGTTAATAAATGTAAACCAACAGAAATCTCACAAAAGCTAATCAATGCTCTTAATGAATGGGATATAGAATTAGATGATGAGGTTGATGAAAACTTATTTGATCATGATTAGAGCTAAAAGGATTGCTTTAAGTATAGTTACCATAATGATATTTATATCTATATGGGTGGTATTAGCCTTAATAGGAAAGTATATTATAGTAACAGATTTCTCATTGTGGAGATTCATACTTTTTACTATAATATGTACTTTTGGCTTGTCTAAAGGACTTAAATGGGTAAATGAGGTTACAAAATGGATAATTAAACTGAAACCTTAGTTATACTTAGCATATTGAAAGGCAAATCCATTAATAATAGGCAATATTACAACATATTCTAGCATATTAAAGAGAACTCTAATAAAGAACTACTATATTAATATATATAAATTACTAGAATGAGGGTAAGAGTAGTACACCGGATAGCCATTGAGGCAGAGGAATCATTGATTAAATCAATGGGAGAGGAGGAGTATAATAATTATATCAAAAAGGAAATGCTTTCATCACTTTTTGACAAATTATCAGATAATATGTTTTTGTTAAAAACAGAAGTACCCGCCATGGATCAAAATTCCCATTTATCCAAACCCATGTTTTATGAATGGGAATTTAAAGGTATATTTCTTAACCATGATGAGTTTGATAAAATTAAATCCGCTATTAATGTAATAACTGAAAACCTATGAACTCGCTTGAATCGCTTGAATTATTAACTACCATTCTTAAAGATAATTATCCCATAGATTATCTTAGTATTACCCCAGAAGCCAAACTTCAGGATGATCTTGGTCTGGACTCTCTTGACATTGTAGAACTCACAATGAAAATTGAGGATGAATTACCCCATTGTATTTCTGATGATGAAATTGAAACATGGGTTACTGTAAAAGATGTTTGCAAAACCATAGATAAATATTTACCATGAAAAACTATGTAGTAGGATTTTTAATCTCAACCGATGAATCACCCATTGTGACCCTTATTAAAAAGAATAGGCCAGAATGGCAAAAGGGTTTATGGAATGGGGTAGGTGGTCATATTGAAGAAGGTGAGACTCCCTATTCTGCCATGGTTAGAGAGTTTACTGAGGAGACTGGATTGCTCGTTAAAGATTGGAAAAACTTTATTACCATTACCTATGAGAATTGTATAGTATGGTTTTTTGTATCACGTGATTTTACTGATTTTGTATTACGTGCTAAAACCACTACTGATGAAGAGGTTAGGTTTTATAATATTAATCTTTTACCAAAAGTTATTCCTAACCTGCATTGGTTAATTCCCCTAGCATTAGATCAACATATAAAATATACCCAGTCATGGCAATAGTTAGGTTATCTGATGAATTCCTAAAAAAATACCCAGGTATTATCCAGGCTATGGAGGAGTACTTTGCAGATGTTGAAAGATTAATACCTGATCTTCATGATTCTCAAAGGTATGAAGTACATGGTAAGGATATTCCTACTGACGATAAGGTAATAACACCTACATTTAGGTTTGATTATAAAAAAGTAATTATAACTGATCCAGGATTATGAGTGTTAAGTGTTTATATAAAATTGGCCTTGTCTTTGATGAGGGGGAATCTTATTCTACATATAAGGAACAGGTAATACGTGATCTATCTGATAAAGTGGTATTTCCTAAGGTAAGAGAGGGTGAACATATTGTTATTGGATTTACCGTAAATGGTGTGATATTTAAAACTAGTTCACGTATATTACTCAAACCAGGTATAGCTCCATTCTTTAAGGAAGGGGAACTAAAGAAACAAACATTTAATGGAGTATTTAATACAAGAGGAAAATCATGAGAATAGTATTTCTTTTTTTATGCGTGATGTCAACATTCACATTGTTTTCTTTAATGGTTAAAGAAGCCGATTTGGTTTACATAATATCTATAGGTTTCATTATGATATTATGTGCTATACTTTGGTTAGGCTATACAATAATAGGTAATAAGAAATGAGATTACTTAAAGCAATAATATTATTATCATTGTTTAACTAATACCTTAATTATCATGAAAAATCTTTTAATCATTATGTTGGTGCTTGCATCATTTACAGCTGTAAGCTGTGAGAAAGATGCTATTAGTGTTGATCAATCAGAGCAGTGTATTATGCTTCCTGACAGCACATTGGTAGATTCCTCTGAGTGTGTTACTTTGAAATCAGGAGAAACTACCGAGATGGATGCCTGTTTAGGAGGCTTGGTAGTTAGTATCTGTACTAACTCCGACTGTAAATGGCAGAGTGCAGTATCATACCAGTATTACCCAGCCTGTATTAAGTGCGGTAGTTATTGTACACCTGTTTGTATCGGAAAGTGAAATTAATTTGAGTAACTATTTTAAAAATAAGAAATGAGACTACTCAAAGCAATATGGTACCAAAAGGTAGATTTGATCTTTCTTGCCGTACTGATCTTTTCACTGGTGATGCACTTTGTGAAACAATGGGATATCTCCCTCTTCATGGGACTTCCTATCCTCTATGTAGCTGGGAATATCTTCAATAAAGGTAGATTGGTCATGTTCCTGGAAGATAATAACCTTACCTCTTTCAGTAGGTGGATACCAATGCCTAAACATGGGAAGAAACTTTAATCTTAATACCATGTCAAAATGCGATTTAAGGACATTTAAATTTTGTGGTTTTCCTTGCCACGATTACGACGAAGAAACCGGAGATTGTTTAGTTACAACTCCACCTAATATAAATAATATGGACAAAGTTTTAGCAAAATTCAAAGTAGACAACCTTACTCGCTTTGCTGATGGTAAAGCAGGAGAAGTAACCCTTAGCCCAGTAACTACGGGATCGGAAGAGAATCATAATTTCTGGAAATACACCCCTTCTGGAATTCTTCAGATGCACATCGATAACCCCGAAGCCTTACAGGTTTTCGAAAATTTCGGTGAATTCTATGTAACCATCGAAAAAGCTCCAACAGAATGAAGCATATAAGAGAAGATTATAATCGCATTCAGGACCCTGCAGGCCTAATTCCGGAAGATGAGCCGGTATTTCTTCTGCGCGGTCAGGATAAACTTGCTCCTGAGATATTAATCAAATGGGGTAAAGCCTTACTCGAAGCTGGTGGTAGCCAAAAAATGGCCAACTTAGCTTTTGAACAGGCAGACCAAATGGTGGCTTGGCAGGAAACCCATAAATCAAAGGTACCCGATCTTCCTGAGGTAAAAGGGTATGTACCTGGAAATTCTGAAAGGAATGATAACATTAATGGGATTCATAAGGGGGTTAGAGAAATAAGAGAGGCCTTAAATGGTAAGACTATTGAGGAGTTAAGGGAAACTTTATATGGCCAGGGAAAGAGGTTAATTGTGAAACCAGATTCTTTAATACCTTTCCTTAATCAATGGTTAACCAATCCCAATGATATCATAGGGGTATATAGAGGTGAAGGGGTAGTAAGGGTCACCTCTGATCTCCTGACCTATGGTGGTACCAATATCCCAATCAAAAAGGGACTTTTTGGGACTAGGGTAATCATAACCATGAGCCAAACTATTATCCCTTTGAATTTAAATGTAGAGGTAACAGTAGCCTATAGGGTAGAGGAATATGATGATGTATGCGATAAGCTCATCAAGGAGGAACCCGTACTGGAGATAACTTATCCTAAACATAAGTAACCATGAATCCAGAAGTTGAAAGAGCCCTTAGGAATAAGGCAGATGCCTATCAGGTTGAGGATATTAAAAGAGCAGTAGAAATGTTTAGGCAAGAGCTTATAACTATGGGTAGTAAGAAGGCTGATCATTGGGAGATCGAAGAATTGAAGAAGGAGAATCAGGAACTTAAAGATCAGATTACCGATCTTAAGGCATTGGTTGGGAAAACCCTTTATGGTAGCCTTATGATCCTGGAGATGTTGAGTTCACCCCTTAATACATTTGGGTCAAAGATCACTGGATTGAGGATTCAATTAGAGGACCTTCATAAGTCTATTGATTTAGGATAATCCCGTCTGGACAACGGGTATAAACCCATAGATGCGACAGCTATAGGGGTTTAGGAGAGGGTCTGACATAGGCCCTCTTTTTTGTGTGTTCAGGGGATTAGGGGGATTAGGATTAAGGGGCCTGGAAAACTGGGTCCCTTTTCGTGTGTAGAAGCTCCCAATTTTTTTTTGTAGTATCAGGGATCATGGCCATTTAATCCGAACCCTTTAATCACGTGTGGGGTTGTGGTTATAGGAAAGGAGCACGGTGTATCATATAAAAAAATCGGTAAAAAATAAACTGGGGTACAAGATATGGGACATCCTAAATTTGGGGGTTTGCAAGCCATTTAAGGCATGGCAACACAGTAAGGGGGTTACCTATTGCAACCCCCCAAATACTGTCCTAGATTGCCTAATTATAGGCTTCCTTTGAGGATTTCATGGGCAAGGGTGATTATCTTTCCCTTCTCTTTGTCGGCATCGATTTGGGAGAAATTGTTGAAGTCAATCAAAGCATCCTTGTAGAAGGTATTAAGGGCATTCAGGCTCTCAATAAGGGACTTGGATTTTGTCTGATAATCAGAGATAACCCTCTTGGAATGGGCAAACTGGGCATTCCTTGCCATCCTCCTTGCCTTCTTATCAGAAGGGGATAGTGAGAGCAGGTATTCTTTTTTCCAGAAGGACTTGTTACCAACTGACTTGGCAGTAAGTAAGGAAGCATTGATTTTTTCGGATTTCTCAGCCAGGTTAGCATTTGAGAAGATTGCCTGTAATTTGTCACCGGCATTACCTGCCTTCTCGATTCCGTTTGATTTTGAATTTTTCATTTTGCTAAATTTTTAGTTTTATGTCATATTGACAAGACAAATATAAAAACTATTTTTGAAATAAAATTATTTTAAATGTTAAAAATTGTTAAAATTAAAAAGTTTTTTTATACATATATTATATAATAAGGGCACCCATCCCCATAGGGCCAGATTTTCAGGAGACCATAGGGCCAGATTTCCTAGCCGCTAGGCCATAGCTCCCACGGTGGCTCTGATTAGGGCCAGAAGGCTAGGCCGCTTTAAAGCCTCCCGGGCGTTGACTCCTGGGTTGATTGTAGGGCCTTAAAGCTCCCCTGGGCCATATAGCTCTGAGGCCAGGAGGCTACAAAAATAGGGCACCTGTGGGGCACCCTACCTCTGAGCCATAAGGCCTACCTATTCTCTATTTGGCAGGTCATCGTTCTCTTCCTCATATATACCCCTACGTCGCTCTGAAGCTATACTGCGCTTGACTTTAAGGTCTGTGGCCTCGGGGCTCCTGGGCTCTAAAGCCTCATAGCCTACAGGCATCAGGGCCTCACGGCCAGATCGGTTTTCCAAACAGCTCGGAGTTTCCCCAATACCATGTTCCCTGAATAGAGCTTCCTGATCTGAAATAGCATTATTAGGTATAATACGGGGTTGCCCACTAGGAAGTTGGTTCTTGTTGTTTTGAGATATTAATTGTAGAGCCTTCTCTGGAGTAAGAAGGGCTTCGGTATCCTTCTGGGAACCTGGGTTGATTACATTTAGTATATTAGTAGTAGATTGATTAGAGGTGAAGAAGGTTTTGTAGCTTTCCATTATATTCTTGTTTGATTCGAGGATAAGCTTAAGGGCCTTGTTTACCTCACCAGAGATAAAGGGCCTATACTGGCCATTTTGGGAGCGGAGGAGTAGGTCTACCTGTTCAGCTATAATACCACGATCCTGTATTGCCCAAGTAGCTGATAATGTTATGATTGATTTGAGTGTGGACTCTATTTTCTCTTTATCTATTAGTCCACCTAAGTTCTCTGATATATGAGAGATCTTATCCATGATATAGTTTTGGGGTACTTTAAGTAAAATAGCCAAGTCGGGTAAGGATAAGGACTTCCCATTGTACCTGAATCCTTGCATGGTATAGATTGTGATTATATGGGAATAGACCTTATCTTTGTCTTCTTCTGTTTGTGTCTTTTGATACATTAGAGATAGATAGGTAAGGCCATTAATCCTTGGTTTCCTTGTAGATAGTACTTGTATCTGTGGAGTCAATTGATTTGATTTATTTTTCTTGTTTTGCATGGGAATATAAGTTGGTTTATATCTTTAGATATTGTAGTAAGATCCATTTCTGGATTAGATTAACAGGTAAAAAAAGCCAGGATAGCACCTAAGCTCCTGACTTTCAATATAGTTACTAGTTATTTGATAGTAAAGTTACATAGCAATTCTAAGTGTAAAAGTTATTGCACTAGCATTAAATTTGGAGTGACCTATGGATAATCTTATGTATCCATTCGATGTTTTCTCCCTGCATGGTTTTCTTATCCAGGATTTGAAGTAGCATGAATCTAGCAGTTACTTCATCGATATCCTTTATGGTAAGATCATATAGAGGATATTCTGGATCTGCATATATAGCAATATCCATGATTTCTTCCCGGGTGTCACCATCCACTTGTTTTAGGATTTCTATTAGGGTTTCAAGGGTGGTCTTCATGATATGGAGATAATAAGGTTTTCTGATAATGATTTTTTGAATCTCTGGTTCATTTCATTGAGTTCTCCCCAAGGAAAGTTTTCCTCTATTAAACCATGAAGTCTGAGTTTCCAGGCATAATATGATCCAATCTCAGGATCGGTATAGGTCATAATGTCATCCTCAGTAGCCATAGTAAATAGGTCAGCTAAATCTGATTCTTTACAGAATTCATCCAATAGTAATTGGTTGAGGTCTTTTATTCCCAGAATAGCAAGGACCTGGATCATGGATACCTGAGGGGGATTGAATATGGACCAATCCTCGTTAAACCATATTGCAGTCCGGTAATTCCAGAATTGGTTGGGTTCCAATACATTGGCCTTTTCATCATATATCATCCCGTCTTCCATCCTTATCCATTCATCAGAGAAAAAGTATTTGTGGGTTACTTTAGCACCCCTAAGCATTAGGGTGATAGCCTGTTCTTTAGTAAAGTTCATGGTTCAATGTCTTTAATGATGTTGTTATATACTAAGGTTATGAATTTATGTATTTCATCAGGTTTAACCGGTTGCTGTATTCCCATGATTGATACTGAGGGTAAATTTTGGTATTTCCCCTTAAGTTTAAAACCATAGACCTCATGTGTTATGGGACAGGTCATGGTAGGAAATTGTTGTAAGACCTTTTCCTTCGGGATATGATATATGATCCCATATTTGAGGATAAGAGATAATTTATGGGTTTGTGTTACCATGTTATCCGAAGATTAGGAATGCAGATACTGCAAGTCCAATGGTTATGATAAAAACAATAGTTGATACCCATTCTTTCCCTGGGTGATCCATTGCTGAGTTCGGGTTAAGTTTTTTTGTTTCCATTTTAGTTGAGTTGTATATTTACCAATCTATAAGTTTTACATAAGGCATTATGGGCTTTAACCAACAATCCAACAAGTATATTACATCTTGGACTTCTCTGGGCAAGGTTAGTTAACCATATAGCAAAATCTTTATGGTCTCCCTCAAAAAACTGGGTAAGGAATTCTTCAAAGCTTTCCAAATAGACCCTTTCAGCAGTCCTATGTGGGAGTAGCATCATTATTTGGGCACTGCCCAATAGGCATCCCAATAGAAAGGTTTGTACCTCCAATTCAGCTTCCTTAATATTCTGGAAATCAGGTTTAAGGTTAGAGTAGTCTAAGGAGCTCATCTCTTTGGGATTTAAGGTCAATGATTTCTTTTTCGATTTCTGTCCTGGTAAGCCCCTCAACCTGCATACTATGAAAATCAGTAAGCAGATGATTAAGGTTCTGTATCTGAGGAGTTACCTTGTTGAGTTCTCTTCTGATTTCAAACTTGGTTAAAGGTTGTAATGTTTCCATGTGGCATTGCATTTATTAATTAATATATAATGCAAATATAAGGTCCATAATAACCAAATGCAACCAAACCCCAATTTATTTTATTTAATAGGGTATTTAGTCTGGAGAGGAAAGTTTTCATGATTACTATCTTGTTTGAGGTATGTTACTGCATGAAGTATATCCTACCAATTCATTTGTTGTTCCATTCCCAAGATGGAGTAGGAATTCATATATGGAATGCGTGTAAAAATCTATGATGTTCTTCCGGTTAACCACCTTTTTGTAAACGTGGTGAACTATGGATTTTACATGGGGTTTGAAATTGTGTTCAAACATATAAAGGTCAACCTCCCGGATATGTTTCTTAATCAGGTAGTCCTCATAGTTATTATATCCCTTTCCCCTGGGATCAATTTTAATAGTTGGAACTGAAGTTTGTGTTTTCATGTGGCCTTTTAATTTTGCATTATTTATTATATATGCAAATATAAAAACCGAAAAAGCTTGTTAAAACCATTCCAGAAACTTTTTATTACCGAATTAATCACGGCCAGATTATAGAGTTTATTGCAAGCCTATTGGTATATAACATTGCCTTAGCTCTCATTATTATTAACCATCTGTTCCACCATCATCTCGGTATCTTAAAGTAGACCCTGATGAATTTATATCATTATCATCAAAATCATGATCTTCCTCAGTAATATCCGGGGTATAATCCAATTCATATACCATGCAAGCATCTTCAATTGCCTTCATAATCTCTTCTTTGATTTCCTCATTATCACTAATAGGAGGATTTTCCTTGTTATATGCCTCAATCGAAATGAAGATATCTCTGCCATTTCTTTCATCTGGGATAATACCATATTTTTCAAGATTTTCGGCAATTACTATGGCATCAGTATTACATCTACATTCAATTTTAAAAGCTGGTGTTTCCATGTTATTTAGTATTTTGAGTTCCACTTCTTAGTGTGGTTCTCCATTATATATTTGTAAAGTATTTCTCTGTTTTTGGTATCAAGCTCCTGATGGAATCTTATAAGAACATCCAAACTCATATAACCTGATTTTGCAATAGCACCTTCAAGTTTATCCTGAAAATGTTTTGCTAAATGGTTTCCTTTCCAGGCTTCTTTTATGAAATCTGATTTGGCATTGTATAACCAATGTGTAAATGCCCCGATGATAGTTAATGTTTCCATGTTTACCCATATTATTATATATGCAAATATATAATCCCAGATAGCTTTAATAAAACAAATCCCGAAACTATTTATTTCTATATTAATAAGTATGATAGTGGGGTAGTCTTTCCAATCATTTCTGCTAACTTTCTAGCAATTCAAACTGTGCAAATTATGATTTTCTTTAATGCAGTTTCTTTTACAAACTAGAAACAGAAATGGGAGCATTAGCTCCCACTCCTATTTACCAAGGATTGATCCTATTCCTCAACTTCTGTGAAGAATTCGGTTTCCAAATTATGCAACCTGGTTAAACCATTCTCCAGATCTTCAATCTCCAGATCACAGTTGATGATATTATCAGAACTGAAAGGAATTGAAGCGGCAAACCTGAGTCTTTCCTGTCTTTTACCTGCCAAGGATTTCTCGGTAGCCAAGATGTCCGACTTTAATTGAAGCTTTGCTTCGTTTACCGAGAACTGTATGTCCTCTTACTTTCTTTCCTGTTCTGACTGCTGCAGAAGGTTTGCGAATTTGCATGACTTTGCCATTTTGTTCTT
>Ga0066603_10000711_pt1 | contig 24624 bp, 17 predicted proteins | sample Higcelweek8metaG_FD_59482 | JGI IMG/M metagenome (GOLD analysis project Ga0066603, IMG submission 59482) | Freshwater pond sediment microbial communities from the University of Edinburgh, under environmental carbon perturbations - High... | ecosystem: Environmental > Aquatic > Freshwater > Pond...
AGGTTGATCTGTTTTATGAAATCCATTTTTGAATGAAGTTCCCCCATAAAACTTTCAACAGCCTTATGACCATCCTTATCTTTCAGTCCAAACAGTTTTGCCAGTTCTACCTGATGCTCAAAATGGAGCTGATCACATTTTCTACCAGCAATGTAGTGGAGCATATTCCTGATATCCCAGATAAACGCAAGTGAACTTTCAAGGGTCTTAAACTCGTCGTGAGATAGAAATCCATATCTTTCAAGGTCTTTTCGACATTTGATATCTGCCATGATCCTTGCATACCATATGATAGTATGGTAATCCCTGAGTCCTCCATGGCCTGATTTAAGATTGGGTTCCAAAAGATATGTGGAGTCACCATAATCTGTATATCTTTTCTGACTCTGGTCTATCAGGCGGTTTAAACTGGTCTGTATATGTTTTTTTGACAATCGATTTCTGAACTTCTCCATCAGCAGAGAGTATATATGTGAACCACCACATATAAATCTTGCGTCCAGCATGGTTGTAAGAATATCAAACTGCTCCCATGCCATTGTGAGACACTCCTTGACTGTCCTCACAGCATAACCTGTCTCAAATCGAGCGTCCCAGAGTGGATATACAAGCTCCTTTACAAGAGCATCTGCCCCTTTCGGAAGTTTTTTTTCAAATAAAATCAGAATATCCACATCAGAATGGACGCACTGCTCACCCCTGCCATACCCTCCAAGCGCTACAAGTGCTACTGGATTGCCACTAGCAGTCATCTCCTGAGCTATCTTACTTTTTGCAAAGGCATCCTGAAAATATTCGTCAATGATGCGTGTTAACGATTCAATGAAGTCAGTCTCTCTTCTGGTGACATATTGCTGGATAAGCGATGCTCTCTTCAGGATCAGCGCAGCTGCAGATTCATTCTGTATCTGACTTTTTATCATGGGGGAATCTGCAGCCATTAAAACCATCGTATTATTTTAAGATCCTTATATGAGTTACTGTTTAACTTAACTTTATGCAGAGAGTTGATCCAACTTCTCCTGAAAGCCATTTAGGCATTTTTCAAAGCAATATATATGCCATTACTTTGAAGCCAATATTTACAGCCTCTCTCAGTATAAACAGACAGAAAGCAATAGAGAGGCATTAATAACTAATTACAAAAATGAAGATTCAACCACCTAACAACATACACTTTTGTCCTTTTAATTTTTACTCCCACCAGAATTGACCTCTATATGCAGAGAGCAAATTTATCAAATAGCTATAGAATCTGTGAAGTAGATGGAAATAGGACCTGTTGAAGCGAGATTCTCGTCAGCCATAAGTTCTCTGGTTTACCGATACATATTACATTCAATAAAATCATAATATTACACATGTAGGATAAATCAATAAGAAGTTACGACTCACGAGGAGAAGTTATAAAATAAAAATTCCATGCAGCACAACAGAAGGGGGGTAAGAGAGCTGCATGGAAGGGGGGTGATCATAATGCAAATGATCAGGATTTAAATTTATCTTCAATTTTTTCAGGTTCTTTATCTTCCTGATCAATCTCTCTGGTCGCTTTTTTGAAATTTTTTATTCCTTTCCCTATGCCCGCACCTATCTCAGGAAGCTTGCCAGCTCCAAATATAATCAGGATGATGACAAGTATAATCAACAGTTCAGGCATTCCAATTCCACCAATCATTGCACACACTCCTATTTATCTTTTTAACAAAAACGCAAATATGCAATTATTAACACCCTGTTTGAAAAGTGTCAACATATAGTCAATTTCCTCTACTATATAGTAAATACAATATATTTTAAAATAGAAAAAAAGTTGAAATAACGGCATTTTTATGTTTTATCTTGATTCTCATATAAGTATCTGGGTGTAAATTCAGATGAGTTTAAACCAGTTTGAATCCAAATTAAGAATTAAGAATTAATTAAGACTCAAACAGACAGCTATTAATTTCCTGGAGTTTTCATGACACATCAAAATGAATCCAACATGCAGTTTTCAGGTTCTACAAAATATGTTCTGGACAGCGAACTTGCAGCTATCATCAATATCTCAATGGCCCTTGAGATGCCACTTCTGCTGAAAGGAGAGCCGGGAACTGGCAAAACAATGCTGGCCCATGCCATTGCTGAAAATCTTAAGATGCCTCTGATCATCCTCAACGTGAAATCAAGCATGAAACTTGTGGAGGCGCTCTATCAGTATGATACTCTGACACGGCTCAACGACAGCCGTTTTGGTGATTCCAAAAGGGATGTCAGCAATATCAATGAGTATATCAAAATGGGAAAAATAGGACAGGCATTTACAGCAGAACAAAGGACAGTTCTGCTGATTGATGAGATTGACAAGGCAGATACAGATTTTCAGGATGACATGCTGGACGTGCTGGATCAGATGCAGTTTGACATCATTGAAACTGATCAGACTGTAAGGACAAAACACCGACCTGTTATTATCATCACATCCAACGCAAAAAAAGATCTCTCAGACCCATTTCTCGGAAGATGCAATTTTCACCACATCGCCTTTCCTGATCCTAAAATGATGAGGAAAATAATCTCTGTCCATTTCCCATCCATTGACAGTAAACTTGCTGAAAATGCCATCTCATCCTTCTATGCCATGAGAGAACTTGACGGCATTGAGAAAAAACCTGCCACAAGAGAGCTTATCAACTGGATACGTGCGCTCAATGCAGATCCAGATTTCCGTGCAAAGGATATTGTAAAGGGAGAACTTCCATTTCTGGGTGTTCTTTTCAAAAAAAGCCCGGATTATGAAAGGGCACAGAACATAACATCAAAGCGGAAATTTTTCTAAAGGTAATATACTTCATGTTCATCACCTTTTTCTACAACCTCAAAGAGGTTGGAATCCCGGTAACACCTACATCCTTTCTGACACTGCAGAAGGCTCTCTCAATGGGTCTTATCAACTCTCTGGATGAATTTTACACCTGCGCCAGAGCAGTGCTTGTAAAGAGTGAACGCTATTTTGATCTCTATGATCAGGTCTTTGCCTACCAGTTTCAAGGGATACCCCTACCTGAAACTGACGGATTTGAGATGGATGAACTGGCAAGAGCAATGCTTGACGAGTGGTTGAAAAACCCGAAACAGCTTGCGGATGCATTAGGAATCGATGAATCCAAACTTGAAAAACTGACACCAGATGAGCTGATTGAATATTTCAAGAAGAGACTCAATGACCAGAAGGGGCGGCATGAAGGGGGCAATAAGTGGATCGGCACAGGGGGAACCTCTCCTGTTGGCCACTCAGGGTATCACCCGGGAGGTATGAGAGTGGGAGGTGAATCCAGAAACAGATCTGCTCTTAAAGTTGCAGGCGAACGCAGATATAAAGATTACTCCACTCGTGCCCCTCTGAGCCAGGCTATGATGGGAGAAGCACTCAAGCGTCTCAGAAACATGGTTCCAACAGGCCCTAAGGATCAGATAAATGTGGATGAGACCATCTACAGAACAATGAAGAACGGTGGAGAGATTGAACTTATCTTTGAGAGATCCATGAGAGACAGACTTAAGGTTCTACTTGCAATTGACAATGGTGGATGGTCCATGGATCCTTATATATCAGTTGTTCAGACCCTTTTTGACTATGCCAGATCCCAGTTCAAGGAGGTAAAAACCTGCTTTTTTCACAACACCATCTATGACTGTGTATGGGAAGATCCGGCAAGGTACCGCAAACCCATGAAAATTGACGAGTTCATCAGACGCGACCCTGATACCAGGTTCATTGTGGTTGGAGATGCAAGCATGGCTCCATATGAACTCATGGCAACAGATGGCTCCATACATATCAGGGAGAGAAGTGGCAAACCAAGCATTGAGAGGCTGCGTTTCATTGCCGATACCTTTTCCCACTCAGTCTGGCTCAATCCTGTGCCAGAGTCCATGTGGAGCTATACCCACAGCATTATAGCTATATCAAAGGTATTTCCCATGTTTGAACTCTCCATAGATGGGCTAGAGAAAGCTGTGGGAAAACTTATGGCAAAGTGATATTTGGAAGAGACTATGAATCATATCAGGGGGGAATTTCTATGGGTATCTTAGTTAGACCGCATCGACAAAATATGAAGAGAAAAATGATCATCTTCTTGTCATTATGCTGCTCTCTTTCTGCTCTGTCAGGCTATGCTCAGGAGAAGATGGGCACTTTTCAACTCTCTGACAATAACCTTCTGACAATTGAAGATTCAATTCAGAGCGCTCTTGCTCAGAACCCTGACATCGGCATGGCCCAAGATGCAGTAAAGATTGCACAGGAGGCGCTTAAACGGACAGACGCACTGTTCAGACCCAGAGTTACACTATTCAGTGAAGCCTCCACAGGAGATGCCCCTTCAGCCTATCTGTTTAAAACCATTGATCAGAGAACCTTGCCTGCCAATACCAATTTCAACGACCCTGGCACCTTTACCGATGTGGAAGGGGGGGTTAATGTAAATCTGAACCTCTACAGGGGAGGGATAGACTCACTTAATACCCGTGTTGCACAATCAGATCTCCGACAGAAGAGGGCAATGACAGATCAGACTGAAAATATAATTGTCTCTTCAGTTATAAAGCTCTTTTTTTCTATTCTTAAGGCTCAGGAGTATATAACCATTGCAAAACAGTCTGTGGAGACAATCCAGGAGCAGGTAAGGATCATGAATGTCCGGTTTCTCGGAGGAGGAGTGCTCAAATCTGATCTTCTCTCCCTTGAGGTGAGACTTGCAGAGGCAAAAAAGGATCTGGTTGAGAGTCAGAATCTTTATACTACAACCGTGACAGCCTTTAACGTGCTCCTTGGAAACAGACCAGAAGATAAGATTGAACTTGCAGGCAACTGCAGCTGTCCCATAACCTTTCCTGCCACTTACCAGGAGGCTGTAGTGATTGCAATGGAAAAGCGGCCGGAAATACTTAACTCCAGGGAGATGATTCAAAAGGCACGTCTGGAGCTGAAAAAAGCAGAAGCTACATACCTTCCAAATGTTGATCTCAATGCCCGCTGGTATCTTGGAAGTGATAACTTGAAGGTAAATGGGGGCAGTGATAACTATACAGCAGCTCTTACCATGAACTGGGATCTCTATACAGGCAATACAACTCAATCTGATATTATCATGGCAAAACACGGGCTTACGCTATCTTTGAAAAATCTGGACAAGACTGAGCTTATGATCCATCAGGATGTGCGACAGGCATATCTTAACCATGAGGACGCGTTGCAGCGACTGGATGTGGCAGGCAAAAGCGTTGAGATGGCAGATGAGTCTCTTATGCTTGTCAAGCAGCGCTACGAGGGGGGGTCTGACTCTGTTACGCGCTATCTTGAGGCAGAGCTTGCAAGAAACAGAGCAAAACTCAACAGTGCATCAGCTTTTTATGATGAGAAAATAGCACTGAGCGATATTGCCAAATCCATGGGAATTCTTTCAAACATCTGGAAAGGGGAAAAATAGATCATGCTGATCAAAGCTATGGCCATTATGAACCGCAATCAGAACACCATTTTTAAAATTGCACTTTTTTCATCTTTTATTTTCATTATATCTGGAGCAACCTCTCATCTGTTTACGTCAGATTCAGCAGCACAAAACAGAGAGAATTATCTTCCTGAAAAGAGAGTTAAAGCCTCAGTTCAGAGAGTTGAAGAGAGATACACAGCCATTGGAACAGTAAAGCCCAGAAGTGAGACAATGATTGAAGCTCAGGTGAGCGCTCAGGTACAGAAGGTGCACGTTCAGCCAGGGGACAAGGTGAACAGAGGCGACCTTCTGATAACCCTTGATGACAGGCAGGCATCTTCACGGCGAGATGGTGCAACTGCTGCATTGAATTCTGCAAAATCAGGCAGAGAGCAGGCAATGCAGGGAGTCAATGCTGCTGAAGCTGCCCATAAAGAGGCAAAACTTCAGTATGACCGCATCAACGGTTATTATAAAGCACAGGCAGCCACAAAGCAGGAACTTGAGATGGCGGAATCTGGTTATGTTCAGGCAAAAGCAACACTGAAAAGGGCAAAAGATGCTCTATCTGCATCAGAGGCAGGTATAAAGCAGGCTATGGGAGTTCTCTCAGAGACTCATGTAGGGCTTGAATTTTCCAGAATCACTGCCCCTGCAACAGGAGAGGTGATCAAGCGGATGGTGGAGCCTGGTGATCTTGCACTACCGGGCAAACCACTTATAGCGCTCAGAACAGAGACCGGTTTCAGAATTGAGGCTCATGTGCGTGAAGGGCTCATAGGGAGAGTAAAACCTGGTATGATGCTCAAAGCTGAAATCACAACACTTGGGGTCATCTGCGATACAGCGGTTGAGGAGATTATCCCTTATGCAGATCCTGCAACAAGAACATTCCTGGTCAAAGCAGCACTGCCTGATGCAATAGAGGGTATCTATTCTGGCATGTACGGAAAACTTCTGATTCCAGAATCTACTGAGGAGGTGGTTCTTATCCCCTCAGAGGCTGTCATTATAACTGGACAGCTCGAGCTTGTGATGGTCAAAGTCGATGAGAATCAGAGTAATGAGAGCAAGAGCGATGTAAATCCAAACAGTCAGGAAGCCAGGGATGGTCAGGAGAGATGGCAGCTACGCTATATTAAAACCGGCAAACAGTCAGGAGATATGGTGGAGGTTCTCTCCGGCCTCAGAGGAGATGAAACGGTTGGTGTGGGAGGCTTGAACTGATTATGGATCAGAACTCTTTACCAGATAGCCAGGAGTCCAACTTTCATCAGGGCACTATTTCAAAATTTGTAGAAAAATTTCTTGATGGAAAACTCTCCATCATGTTCATTATTGTTGCCGTCTGTCTCGGGGGGGCAGCTCTTTTAGTGACCCCAAGGGAGGAGGAGCCCCAGATTGTTGTGCCAATGGCAGATATTTATGTCAGCGCTCCCGGGGCAACACCTGAGGAGATTGAGCAGCTTGTGGTAACCCCTCTTGAGCAGTTTCTCTGGCAGATTGATGGAGTTGAGTATGTCTACTCCATGTCAAAAAAAGATATGGCACTTGTAACTGTCAGGTTTTATGTGGGTGAAGACCGTGAAGATTCTCTTATCAAGCTTCACAATCGTATCTCAATGAACATCGACAAGGTGACCCCGATTGTTAAAGGGTGGGTTATCAAGCCAGTGGAAATTGATGATGTGCCTATTGTGAACCTCACCCTCTATTCTGACAGGTATGATGATTTGCAGCTCAGAAGGGTCGGGCAGGAGCTGCTCTCAAGACTTGGCAGGGTTAAAGATACTTCAAGAACCGCTATTCACGGCGGCAGGGAGAGAGAGATACGGGTGGAGCTTCTGCCTGAAAGTATGCAGGCCATGAAGATCTCCTTTATGGAGGTTCAGCAAGCTCTTCAGGGTGCAGATGCATCGTTGACAGCTGGAAGATTCAGCAGAAAAGATAGAGATTATCTCATCTCAGCCAGCTCTTTTCTTGGAGGAGCTTATGAGATCAAGTCACTCATTGTCGGGGTGACCCAGGGCAGACCAGTATATTTAAGAGATATTGCAACCATAGATGATGGCGCAGAAGAGGCAGAGAGCTACACACGTATGCTATTCTCCCACTCATATGTAAAGAAGATGGCAGAAGAGCAGACCGGGCAGGAGAATCATGATCTCTCACTCAAAAGATATAATGCTGTCACTCTGGCAATCTCTAAAAAAAAGGGGAGCAATGCAGTTGCAGTTGCTGAAAATATCATTAAGGAGTTTCACAGGTTAGAAAAAGAGATCACTCCTGATGGAGTATACTCTGAGGTGACCCGTAACTATGGGGAGAGTGCCCATGACAAGGTGGGAGAACTCTTAAGTTCACTTGTTTTTGCAGTGGTGTCAGTTGTGGTACTTCTTGCCTTTACATTGGGGTGGAAAGAGTCTCTTATTGTTGCGCTTGCCGTGCCGATAAGCTTTGCACTTGCCCTGTTTGCAAACTATCTGTTTGGTTACACCATTAACAGAGTAACCCTCTTTGCCCTGATTCTCTCATTAGGATTAGTGGTGGATGACCCTATAACCAATGTTGAAAATATTCAGCGCCATATTATCAGTGGTGCTCTTGATCCGTTCCGTGCAACCCTCAGAGCTGTGGATGAGGTTCTGCCTCCTGTCATAATGTCTACACTTGCAATTGTTGTCTGTTTTGTCCCACTTTTTTTCATAACCGGCATGATGGGCCCATATATGGCCCCAATGGCAGCCAATGTGCCTCTTACAATAGTATTTTCAATGGTATGCGCTCTTACCTTTGTTCCATGGCTCTCATATATTCTGCTGAAATCGTCATCTAACAATCTGAGTGCCCCTACTCATGAAAAAAGAGCAGACGCCAGATCAACCCTTCTGTTCACGATCTACCGTTTTATTCTTGAGCCTTTTCTCAATTCCGGTTTTAAACGTTTTATTCTCTTCTCCACTGTTATTCTGCTTCTGATTCTATCATGCTCACTTGCACTGTTCAGGTACGTTCCTCTTAAACTCCTTCCATTTGATAACAAAAATGAGTTCCAGATTCTCCTTGAGATGGATGATGGAACAACTCTTGAGCGAACAGACAGCGTGGTTCAGCACTTTGAACAATATCTACAAAACATACCTGAAGTTACCAATATCATCTCCACTACAGGAGAGGCATCTCCCATGGATTTTAATGGCATGGTTCGCCACTACTATCTGAGGAAAGGGGGCAACTATGCAGATATAAGGGTAAATCTTCTTCCAAAGGATCAGCGGGATCAGCAGAGCCATGCCATTGTTCTCCGTCTGAGAGAGGAGCTTGAGGCAATTGCCCTGGCCCATGGAGTAAAGATCGCACTGATAGAGGTTCCACCCGGCCCTCCGGTTCTCTCAACCATTGTTGGAGAAATTTATGCTCCCATGGATCTGCCCCATGGCAAACTTATTCAAGCATCCGAACACCTTAAGAAGATCATGACACAGGAACCTTTTGTGGTTGATATAAATGCCATGACCGAGGCTGACCATGACCGGGTTGAATTTATCATTGACCGAGAAAAGTCTGCTCTGCACGGCATTGATACAAGTACCATCATAGCAACCCTTGGAGGAGTCATTAGTGGCAATGTCCCGGCTTTTGTCCATCTGCCAAGGGAGAGAGAGCCTCTGAAAATAAAGGTGACTATACCAAGAGCAATGCGATCATCTATTGCAGCTATCAAGGCGATACCGATCAAGGGTGGCAGCGGGGAAATGGTGCCATTAGCAGAACTTGTCAATGTAAAAGTCTTGAAGAATGAAAAGAGCATTTACCACAAAAATCTTGAGCGGGTTATCTATGTACTTGCTGAAACTGCCGGAAGGGCTCCGGCTGAGGCGGTACTGGATATGCAATCGAGGTTGCAATATAACCCCATGCCTGACGGCACAAGGGTGGAGTGGGCAGGAGAAGGTGAGTGGAAGATCACCATTGATGTATTCCGGGACATGGGTATTGCCTTTGCTGCGGCATTAGTCGGGATCTATATTCTGCTGATAATACAGTCTGGCTCCTTCTTTATGCCAGTTCTGATCATGATGTCCATCCCCCTTACTCTGCTTGGGATCATACCTGGCTTCATGCTTCTTAACACATTTGGAACTTCAGGAGTTGGCGGATTTGAGAATCCTGTCTTTTTCACAGCTACAAGCATGATCGGCATGATTGCACTTGGTGGAATTGTAATCAGAAACTCTCTTGTACTGATTGAATTCATACAGGATGCAGTTAAAGCTGGTACCGCTCTGAAGGATGCACTTCTTCAGAGCGGTGCCATCAGAATGCGTCCTATTCTGCTCACTGCTCTGACCACTGTGATAGGGGCAGTGCCCATTACCCTGGATCCTGTCTTCTCAGGGCTTGCATGGGCACTGATCTTTGGGCTCGTTGCATCGACAATATTTACTCTGATAGTGATTCCTGTCACCTATTTTGTCATCTACAGAAAAAAAGCTGAAACAGAATCGGATATAGTTGGAGCGTAGAGCCATACTGGTAACTCATAATGCCATCACAATCTCATGGAATGATACTCTCTTCCCATTTAAGCTCATGCCATGAGACTTACTTCTCAAATTTCCAGATGATTCTACATCAAACTCTTTTAAAAAAAGAGCATTGATAGAAAATAGCATGGTGTTGAGATGGTCAAGATCAATAAGGTATTCCCTCTTCAGAACAGCATGCTGGAAATTTCGGGGGCAGTGGTCAACACGTACCTCCCCATCACTCTGCACCACAATCGGATAGCCATGCGTTCGGCATATCAGAGGCCGGACAGGATAGATTGTGCAGAGCCCCTTATCAAGAAAAATACAGTTACCCTCTTCTTCACCTGTTCTCTCACTGTACCCAAAAGAGTCAGAGAGCGCAGTATTCTCACTATCCTTACACTCTGGGGTGTATCCATGCTTCCCATATCTTCTCTTATAGTCTGTAATGTCTATGCCGTTCACCTTCACCATATTGACTCCATTCGCTTTCAGATAGATCGCAATAGAGTATGCCTCAACAGAAGAGAGAGTAAAATTTTTACAGCAGCCACTGCAGCCTGGTCTGCACTGAATATAGGGTCTAAGAGCACTCTCTATCTCAACGAGCCAGCCATCAACCTTATTAATGAGAAGATGATAGTTATGAAGCAATCGTAGTGGATCAATGTGCTGCAAAGCTCTCTGTAAGCTCTCTTTTTTCATTGTAGAAACTATCTTCTCCTCCCAGACCTGATGAACCATTCAAAAACACACTAATGCACCATTAAAAATTGCATCATCAAAAAACATAACTGTAATTTCATGAGTATTCTACACAGGCAGAAGAGCGCTCTTCTGCCTGTGTAGAAGGAGCTGATTACAACCAGATTGGATGTATCGATCTAACAGTGCTCTTTATCTCCTGAACAGCAGTTGATAGCCGGAAATACATCAGAGCCATACCGATATTACTGGTCAGCACCTGCAAGAAAGAGAGTTCATCCTCTGATATATCCCACACTGCTGAATGATAAATTCTAAGAGAGCCGATCACCTTATCTCTGACAATAACAGGAAGTGAGACAATTGCCCGTATACCCTCCTCTTCAGCCTTTTCAGGATATTGAAGTACGCTGCTTTTCAGTGTGTCTCTGATGATAACAGGTGTTAGGTTGGACGCAAGTTTAATGCTCTTATCTACAAGTATGGGCCCTTTGTTAACATAGGATGAACTCAATCCATGGGTTGCAAGGAGTTCGAGTTCCTCATTTTCAGTGTTCAAGATAAAGAGCGTTGCCCCCTTTGCCCCTGTGGCACCTATCAGAAGCTGGGTGAGCTGAGATCCCATTACCGTTAAATTATCCGCTTTTGTAATTGTCTCAATAATGAGTTTATATGACTCCAGATCTATTTTATTGTTAAAAGACATGGAAACCTCCTTCAAATGTGTCAAGTGTATAGAAAAAAAGACCACCCTGCTCACAACTCATAGTATTACTGTTTTCAGGTTAGTTTAAAACAACGACAGCAACACTGCTTCCCAGCCGCTCAGATACTTTTTTAGAAACGCTTTTGAAAAAAAATCTGGCTATCTTATTGGGATTACGGTTCATAATAACGGTGTTAAAATTTTTCCCCCTGACAAGCTGGATGATATCAGTAGCAACATCCTCTTTTAATGGGGTGAAAATACAGTGGAGCTGAGAGTTTGCAAATCCAGACATAACCAGCTTATCTTTTGCCTTATGAAGCTCTTTTTCACGCTCTTTGAGAAATGGTGCCATGTAGGCTAAGTTAGCGGCCATTTTTTCCATGACAGGATTGTTGCGTACATCAATTTCAGGCAGAGGGGCATAGGCGTGAAAGAGCGTAATCTGGACCTCTCTGACATGGGCATAATTTTGAATTACAAAAACCAGCGCCTTGTCATCATTGAGCATAAAGTTTAAAGGAACCAATACGTTATGTGTAGCCATCTTCTCCTCCTTTCGTCAAAAAAATGTTATTACAACTTCTTTTTTACTTGGCCTGGATGAGAAATATTCAACTCAATCAACTCTTCAATGGAACACAGAAGTGGATATATCACGTATGTATAGATAGCTCCAGAGCCCGTTGCTTCCAATAATCTTTCAGAACACATTACCTGATAAAAACCGGATAACACTTGACTGAGTTATACTTTTACCAAGAGTACCAATATTCCAGAAACAATCTGCACATAGATGGAGATACTCTTCTGTTCGATGCAGATCAGTTTCAATAGCACGGCCACACATATCACAGAGGATATGTTCACAATAGTCGGATAATTGATCCATAATAGCGCAGTGGCTCATGTGTTCAATTCCAACGTCAAATCTGCATGAGACGCTTTTTTTTCTTATCCATCTGACCTTTGCAATAAAGGCTTCTCCTCTGCTATCTGGCACATAATGCACATTTTTTATATAGAGAGGAAGATCATGGGAGATGGGCTGGCAGGACTCTAGACACATGCCACCCTGACTCATATTGCATGCCACCACCTCATGAAAATATTCAGGATGTTCCAAGGCCATAAGCAGAGGGACTCTGCATCGGCTGCGTGTCGTAGAACGTTTGTTTGAAAACATGGTGTGCCTCCTTTCGGTGAAGAGATTTTAAAGAAAATCTGATTCTCTCAGATCCTTATCTGTTATCCCTTAAGTCCGTACCTCTCTTGCTGGCATTGTGGAGACTTTGGGATCAAACTCCCTGTTATCCGATCAGGTGCAACTTTTAGATATTCTCTTCTGGCATCAATCAACCTGTCGGAGAAATTGTATCTAGATAGTTATTGATGCTCTTTTTCTAGATTTTTGTCAAGTTGTGATATGCAATATTTTATAGAAACTTAATAGATGTGTCTCATGGAAACGATGTTTTATCAAAGCGTTAAAATTCAAGTGTCTATTAAGCAGCTCCTCTTTTCAACATACATAATAAAGAGATGGGAGCACTCTGTGTGGCTTAAAAAAACAGCCTGACTTCAAAATAAGAGCAACGACATCTGCCAAATGGATTGAATTCTGACTATAAAGGCTTTATAGTAATTCAATTTTGAATATGGCTTAAACCATCTATATTTAGCCATTGCTTTAAACAACTTAATATATTTAATAAAAATTGAGAATAGAATGAATAAAGCATATGGATTGGCACTGCTCACTGTACTCTTCTGGTCAACATCGGCAACTGCATTCAAGCTCTCCTTGCAATATCTGGATGTTCCACAGCTTCTGTTTTACTCAAGTTTAGTCTCCACAGTTGTGATCGGGGCAATTCTGAGGATACAGGGAAAACTTACAATGGTGCTTGCCCTTGAGAAAAAAGATTATATCAACTCATTTTTTCTTGGACTGCTCAACCCATTTATTTACTATCTGATGATCTTCAAAGCTTATGAGCTTCTGCCTGCCCAGATTGCCCAGTCTGTAAACTATACTTGGGCAATAATGCTTGCCCTGCTTTCAGTTCCTCTTCTGAAACACCCCTTTCGCAAAATTGATTTTATTGCCATGATCATATGCTATACAGGGGCAGTTATTGTCTCTACACACGGTGATCTCTCAGGATTTAAGACATTAAGCCTTAACGGTATTCTTCTTGCCTTTGGCAGTACTGCTGTATGGGCGTTTTACTGGATCTTCAATGTCAGAATGTCACAAGATCCTGTTATTGGACTGTTTCTCAATTTCCTTTTCAGTCTCCCTCTGACTACAATCTCATGCCTGTGGTTCTCAAGTATTACAGATATCTCACTGAAAGGATTTGCCGGTGCAGTCTGGGTTGGATGTTTTGAATTTGGTTTCACCTTTGTAATATGGCTTACAGCCCTTAAATTGAGTACGAACAACGGTAAAATTGTAAACCTGATATTTCTGACCCCCTTTATTTCATTGATATTTATCCGTTTTTTTCTAAACGAGACTGTCTTTATATCAACATTTGTCGGTCTTGCTTTTATTGTTTCTGGCCTTGTGCTTCAAAAATCAGTTGCATGAGTCACCAATTGCCTATTGGAATAGCCCATATTTTTAAAAAGGAGAGATGATGAGTGACTATTTAAATATGTTTGAAGGGAGCTACAACCCTTTTGATTCTCTGTTAAAGCTCTTAACAGATGAGAAGAGGCGGGTTGAGAAGGCGATTCAGACCCGTGGCCATTTTAACCCTGTGGACTTGAGTAAAAAGCGTCCACTGACTATCGGCTTTGCCCCCGGTGATGGTATTGGCCCCATTGTGGCAAAGGCAGCTCGTACAATTTTGGAGACCTTGCTTGCAAAGGAGATAAAAACAGGAGAGATAACCATTATTGAGATTCCTGATCTCACCATTGAAAAGAGGCTGGAACTTGACGTGGTTGCGCCTCAGAGTTCCATTGATGTTATTGACAGGTGCGATGTCATATTAAAGATGCCCCTGGAGACCCCGGATAGTTCAAAATATCCCAATGTGCCAAGCGCCAATGTCTGGATGAGGCAGTATATGGATCTGTTTGCCTGCCAGAGAACAATCAAGAGTGAGGCAAAGGGGGTTGATTTTACAATTTTCAGATGCAATCTTGGAACACCTTATCAGGATGCCAAATCAGCAGGAGTATCTCTTTTAAATGGTCAGGAGGAGTATGCTCTATGTTTCTGGCCACAGGCACGCATTGATATTGAGCGCCTCACCCACCTGGCATGTCTCCATGCAAAGGCAAACAGCGCTGATGCAGTTGTGCTCAATTTTAAGGATAATGTTATAAAGCCCGATGCAGCAGCACTTAACTGGGCAAAGATCTATATTGATAAACAGTTCCCGGAACTTGACTACCTTGCAGTAAAGCCGGATGATTTCTCATATACAGTTACTCAGCCATCAAAACTCAGATCAATGAGAGGTGAAAAAACAGGTAAGGAGTTTAAACTGACCACAATTGTATGCAACAACATTGTTGGAGATATGGCAGGTGATGAGGCAGGAATGTATGTTGGAGGAATCGGTGGTGTAGGTTCTGCCAATATCTCATTCTCTCAGGGGATGTTTGAGGCAGGTGGTGGCACAGGCACAAGGATGATGCTTGAGAAGAGAGGGGAGTTCTCATCTCCGGTTGCAGTGGTGAAGGCCACTGGGGAACTTCTTGAGTTCATTGGCTATTCTGATTTGAAAGAGAAGGTTTTTACTGCTGTGGACGCCCTTACAGAGGCAGATCTGGTACCTAATGGCGGGAAAAATGGTGTCACCTGTGAACAGGCTACAGATTTCCTCTTGAAGATAATATCTGCTTAAAAAGGCGATCTGCCCATATCATGGTATCCCGATTTAAGATATTTGCAAACCTACTAAGATTAAAGGAGCTTAAACAATGGGTGAATTTCTAATTGTGTATGCATCAAGAACAGGGGAGACAAAGAAGATAGCAGAACTGATTGCCGAGGGGATAAGAATCGGGGGACATGCTGCAACCCTTAAAAATGCCACTGACATTAAAAGTGAAGCAGATTTAAAGGGGTTTAACGGCTATCTGTTCGGCTCTGCAACCTATCACGGTGAGATGGTCTCTTCAATGAAACAGCTGCTCTTCATAGCAGAGAGAGCAGAGCTTGAAAATCTTCCCGGAGGCTCCTTTGGAGCGTTTGGATGGAGCGGAGAGGCTCCTCAGAGAATTTTTGATACGATGAAAAATATCTATAAGATGAAGATGCCGGGCTCACCACTCATGCTAAAGGCAAGCTGGTTACAGGGTGGAGTCATAATGGCTCAGGATTACGGTAAAGCCATGGCAAAGATGCTGAGTTGATACTGTCTCAATACTTTACCAGACCAGTAGTTTGAATATACCCGCCTTAACCTCTTAGTTTAAAAAAAAAGAAGGCGGGTATAAAAAAATATTATTTCAGCTGTTAATAATTTTGTAAAGTGCTGTTTCAACCTCTGTTCTGATCTGATCAAGCCTATTCTCAGTTGCTGCCTCAAATCTCAATACAAGGGCAGGCTGAGTGTTGGATGCCCGGACAAGACCCCACCCATCACCAAACAGAACTCTCATGCCGTCAATGTCAATAACGTTGTACTTTTCCTTGAACTGCAAGGTGATTTTCTTCACCACATCAAACTTGATCTCATCAGAACAATCCACCCTTATCTCAGGTGTAGTAAAGGTAATCGGAAGATCCTCAATAAGCTGTGATACAGTTTTGCCAGTACTGGCAAGAATCTCAAGCAGACGGCATGTGGCATAGAGCGCATCATCATATCCAAGATAGCGATCACTGAAAAACATGTGTCCGCTCATCTCACCTGCAAGCTCTGCACTCTCCTCTTTCATCTTCTTTTTTATAAGCGAGTGGCCAGTTTTCCACATGATAGCCCGTCCTCCATGTTTTTCAATGTCATTGTACATGGTCATTGAGCATTTCACCTCTGATATGAATGTAGATCCCGGTTTTCTTGCAAGAATCTCCCTTGCAAATATGATCATGAGCTGATCCCCGTAAATGATCTCACCCCTCTCATCCACAATACCGATACGGTCAGCATCTCCGTCGTATCCTACACCAAGATCAAGTTCTCTCTCCTTTACAAGAGAGATCAGCTCCAGCATATTGCTCTTTACAGTTGGATCTGCCGGGTGGTTAGGAAAATTACCATCCATATCACAGTAAAGTGCATGAACCTCACATCCAAGCGCCTTTAATAGAGGAAGAGCTGTCATCCCACCGGTTCCATTGCCAGCATCCACGCCGATTCTTATGATCCTGCCAGCCGTGGGAATAACAATATTGGTCTGAATATAAATTTTGTATGGAGTCAGCACATCGACTGAGGAGAGAGAACCTTTACCTGTTACATACTGCCCGGCATCAATGATCTTTCTTATATCTTGAAGCCCTGTACTGTGGATTGAATCAAATCCACTCATCAGCTTGAATCCATTATACTCAGGAGGATTGTGGCTGGCAGTTATCATGGCACCACCCTGGCTATTACAGTGGTGGATGGAGAAGTAGAGAACAGGTGTGGGGCACACACCAATATCAACCACATCACACCCTGTGGAGAGTATCCCCTCAATAAATGCTCTGGAGTAGTGATCAGAGGTGATTCTGCAATCTCTGCCTACTGTTACCACTATCTTACCATGCTGCTGAACGTTCCAGTGTTGATGAAGCATAGTGCCATAAGCTTTACCTATCTTCACGGCATCGTTTTCATTAAAATCTTCCCCTGCCACACCTCTGATATCGTATTCCCTGAAAATCCCCGGATTCATAAAAACCTCCTTTCGGGTTTAATATTTTCTCTATAAAACGCCTTCAATCACCGCAATAACCCCCAGAATCCAGCAGTAAGGGGCAAACAGATGGAGAATGGTTGTTAGCAATATATATTAAAAGGTTTCATTAATATATCTTTTTAAATTAAAAATCAAGAGAGTGATAGATTGAAAAAGCCTGATCAGAAACAGAGTTGGAGCACAGATTATAGGGTTTGATTTTGAAAAACAGGAAAATTACACTGAGATCAAGAAACACTTGTGATAAATAAGAGATTGATAGCGCCAAGCAGTGTGCAAAATCCGTACATGAGTGTGAAATTTTCGTAATTTTTCGTCTATACCACAGGAGAAAGAGAGGGGGTTATCATACTTACCAACTCTTTTGCAGCTTGGCATGGCTATTGCTATAACATGAAACGGAAAATAGAGCTGGAATAACAAAAGAAACAGCACAACCTTATACTTGTGTTGCTTTAAACAGACAATAAAATCATAATACAGACAATATTTAAACAATTTTGCTATCAAACATACAACTTTAAGGTGAATAACATGGCACTCTTAGTAAACCCTGGATTACAGCTTAAGAAATCACTGAAAGATGATAAAGAGTCAACTGACAAAACTATTGTAAATGATAAAGATTCTTCACCTTTATCATTTACACAGAACACAATTTCAGAAAAAAACGTCACTAAAAAGAGTAAACTTGCTGCCATTCTATGTGTAGTGATTGTTATTTTCGCAACTCGCCAGTGCTTTATACATGGAGCCTCTATGGCAAGTTTTCTGAGAGGAACCTCCATAGGAGAAATATTCCTACAAATGACAGTGATCTTTGTGTCTCTTGCCCTTTTAGAGCTTATTTGGAGGGCAGTGCTGGTACTTATGTACAAGCCAATCCAGGGGTGTGAAGATGAACTCCTTCCAAGCTGTACTGTCATTGTTCCTGCTTTTAATGAGGGAAGACAGGTTCTTGTAACACTTGAGAGTCTTGCAGCAAGCGACTATCCCAAGGATAAACTGAAACTGATAGCAGTTGATGACGGCAGCGTTGATGATACATGGGAGTGGATTCAGAAAGCCAAGGAGATTCTGGGTGACAGGGTCATCACCATCAAGCAGCCCTGCAACAAGGGGAAACGGCATGCACTCTATGCAGGATTTCAGCAGAGCATCGGAGAGGTTCTGGTAACTGTTGACAGTGACTCAACTGTTGATGCTGATACTTTGAGAAACCTTGTAACACCTTTTGTAGTGGATAAGAAAGTTGGTGCTATTGCAGGTAATGTAAGAGTTCTTAATATGGACAAGGGGATAATCCCCAAGATGCTTGACGTAGTATTTGTTTACAGTTTTGACTTTATCCGTGCAAGTCAGAGTATGGTCAAGGCGGTTATGTGTACCCCGGGTGCTCTCTCAGCATATCGCAGGGATGTGGTGATGAATATACTGCAAGAGTGGCTGCATCAGACATTCTGCGGCCAGCCTGCCAACATCGGAGAAGACCGTGCCATGACCAACCTGATTCTAAGAGAAGGATATCATGTTCTCTTTCAGCAGAATGCAAAAGTATATACTGAAGTACCTGTCAAGTATGTTAACCTCTCGAAGATGTATCTCAGATGGGCAAGAAGTAATGTACGTGAGACAATTGCCATGACACGTTTTATCTTTAAACCTTTCCGTGAGGAGTCAATGCTCGGTGCAAGAATAAACCTTATTTCCGGCTGGATAGCTCTTACTAAAGCCCAGATATTTCTCATTATCACCTGGGTATTGATTGTATGGCACCCAACAACATTCGGAGTTAACACAATACTTGGTGTGATTCTCTCTTCAAGTCTGGCAGCATTGATATATGCATGGAAGTTTGGAACTGTTGCCTCTCTATGGTCATTCATCTACGGCTTTTACTTCTTCATTGCCTTGTCCTGGATCAGACCATATGCACTTATAACACCTCACAAAGCAGGATGGCTGACACGTCAGATCAAGTCAAAACCAGAGGGTGCAGAAAATAAACCAGCAGCTTCCGATAGTAACATCTTCATGCAAAAGGTAAAAACTGCTGCCTGATTGTTTTTAAAACCTGAATCACCTTATTGATAAAAGGCTCTCCATGGTTAATCATGGAGAGCCTTTTATATTTTTAAGATGCTCAAAGTAAACCCCATCATACGAAGCTTTCAAAAACATGGTACTCTTCAGGTGCTCAAAGTAACCCCATCATACAAGACTTTCAAAAATATGGTACTCCTCGATATGGTATTGTGGTTCTGGGTATATTGCAATGGGGGTACCAAATTTCTCCTCTAAAGAGGAGATGAGTTCTTTCTCCTCTCCATGCAGAAGCTGGGCAATTTCAGGATGAACTTTGACTGTAAAACGGTTGCCCATGATATCTGTAGCTTCGTTGAGCAGATCCCTGTGGATCTTATGGCAGATCGATTTTCCAGAGAGCAGCATCCCATCTCCACCGCAGTAAAAACAAGGTTCACAAAGTGTTCTTGTAAGGTTTTTCCGCACCCTTTTCCTGGTCATCTCTACCAGCCCAAGGTCCGAGAGGGGAAGAACATTTGTCTGGCTCTTGTCCTTTTTAAGGGCATCTATCAGGTGGGCCATCACCTTTTCTCTGTGATGACTCTTTTTCATATCAATGAAATCGATGATAATAATACCGCCGATATTACGGAGCCTTATCTGATAGGCAATCTCCTTGACCGCCTCCAGATTTGTTTTCACAATTGTCTCCTCAAAGTTATGTTTTCCAACATATCTGCCAGTGTTAACATCAATTGCAGCCAGCGCCTCTGTCTGCTCAATGATTATATAGCCACCTGATTTGAGCCACACCTTTTTTTTAAGAGCCCTTGCAATATCCCCCTCAATATTATAGGCGTCAAAAATTGGCTCAGCTCCTGTGTAGAGATCCACAGTCACCTTGAGATCAGGCATCAGCTTCTCAAGAAAATGGACAACATTATCATACCCCTCCTTTGAATCGATAATGAGCCGGTCAGCCTCATCTGTGAGAAGATCCCTCACAGCCCTGAAGGTGACAGTCAGATCTCTGTAAACTAAAGAGGGGACTGATGCAGTACGGCTTTTTTTCTGGATATCTTCCCATGTCTTGGTCAGAAATGCGATCTCTCTTGAGAGCCTGCTCTCCTGTATGCCATTTGCGGCTGTTCTGAAGATGTATCCGAAATTGTCCTTTCTGATCGACAGGAGAAGCTCTTTTAATCTGGAACGCTCCTTTTCATCATCAATTCTTTTGGAGATGCCAATGTGATCTACAGTTGGCATCAGAACCATGAATCTGCCTGGAAGAGATATGTGGGTTGTCACCCTGGGCCCTTTGGACCCGATGGGAGACTTGGCAACCTGAACCAGAATCTCCTGCCCCTCAGTGATAATATCTTCAATCGGACACGACTCCAGAATATAGGGTTTCCAGTTAGATCTGGGCGGCTCTTTCCAGTCAGGTGAGGATAAGAGCTGCTCAGATTTAATTTCACATTCTGTCTCCTCCTGCCCAACTGCATCACTATCTATTTCGTCAGAATCCCTTTCATCCGCTTCAATCTCATTTTCCTGTTCAAATCTTCTGGCAAGTTCGTCACTGGTGTTATCCAGAATATCATCCACATAGAGGAACGCTGCCTGGTTGAGTCCTATATCGATAAATGCAGCCTGCATCCCTGGCAGAACCCGCTGTACTCTCCCCTTATAGATATTACCTGTAATATTGGATTCATCTCCTCTCTCTATGAAGAGTTCCACAATGGTTCCGTTTTCCAAAACAGCCACACGGGTCTCATGGGCTGCTGCATTGACAACAAGTTCTTTCAGCATACTGTCTTGACCTGTTTGATTGGTTTATTCTGTTTAAGTTTAAGAGTATCCGCTGCATGTAACACATTATCTGGAACATTAAAGACCTCTGTCAATATTTCAGCTGGTCGTATGGTTCGTTGACCGTCATTTTGCAAAGTTATCTCAAGCATGGTTGAGTAACCTCTATCAAGTGGGGCTGAAGCATCCTGGCTCAGCTCAAGAGGATCGTTGCTATTCTCACTCTCTGATGAGCCATCCTCTCCAGTACCTGATCCTGTAAGAAGGCTTATATTTTCGGTCACTTTTCTTAAATCAGTTGTTCTTTGCATCCCCTTGAAGCTGAGCTTATCAACCACATATTCAGAAAGAGACATAAACTCATCTACAGCCTGCTGAGTGATAGAGAATGTTTTAAGGTTGATACGGTAGGAGTTCAATACTCTATCACTGCTCTGCCTCTTTATGCTGGCTGAAGGGATACAGCGGGTGATGGTGATGCTCCGTGGCAGAACCTCGTTGAGCTTTGCCACAAGTTGATCTGGTTCTATCTGTGAGTTCACACTCTGTATAACATCATCTTTTCCACATGGCTTCATATCTGGTTTCATATCAGGTGTTGTTGAAAGCTGAGCCTGTATGCTGAAAAACTCCTCTTCACTCTCCATACCCACTGGCAGAGGATTGTCAAAAGAGATCTTCATGGCAGGGCTGAACCCTGTGGAATATCTTACTCTGATACCGACTCTTCTTATGGCTCTTCTTATGATTTTGGCAAGCTCAAGATGGCCAAAATACCTTGCTTTACCAAGCCTAGAATAAAAAACTGTTAATTTTGTAAAAGAGCCCTCTCTGTCAACCCCTCTTCCCTCTGCATTCTCACTTTTTTTATTCTCATCACCTTTTTTATCATCATCAATGGGAAAATTTTTTTCACCTGTCGGAAGGTCGGGCCTCTTTAAAGGAGGATAGAGCAGAGGCTGTACTTTTTTAAAATCACATATACCGCACCCTGTGCAACCATGCTCTCTGCAATCTTCAGTCAACTCTCCTCTCACTGCCCGGTCAAACTCACTCTCCATGAACTTTTCCGAGATACCGCAGTCAATGTGCGACCATGGCAGAGCTTCATCAGCTTCCCGCTTCCGTACAGTGTAGAAAAATGGGTCAACTCCACACTCGTCAAATGCCTCTTTCCATAGATCAAAGCGGAACATATCTGACCAGCCATCTAAACGGCACCCCTTTTCCCATGCCCTTACAAGTACACTTGAGAGACGTCGGTCTCCTCTTGCCCATACCCCTTCCAGCAGACTCATGCTGGGATGCTGCCACTTAAGGTTTATGCCTGGATGACGCATATTCTTCTTAAGAAAATTGAGGTTGTCAAGCGCCAGATCAGGGTCAATCTGGGCGCATCTCTGAAAAGGGGTGTGTGCTTTTGGGATAAAGGTTGCAAAGCTGATACTGATGGTAGTTTTACCCTTGCAGACTCTTATTCCTGCAAGTCTCTTTGCCATATCTGCAATAGCCTCAATATCCTCAGCAGTCTCTGTAGGAAGGCCGTTCATGAAATAGAGCTTGATGTTGCGCCATCCAAGTTCAAAAGCACTGTTAACCGTTGTGAAAATATCATCTTCACTGATGTTTTTATTTATAACATCCCGCAACCTCTGGCTTCCTGCCTCAGGCGCAATGGTAAATCCGGTCTTCTTCACTTTTCTGATTATCTTCATAAGTGGCGCAGTAAGCTTGCCAGCACGTACTGACGGCAGAGATAGAGATATGCAGTGGCCAGGGTTGATGGCCATCAGCTCTTCCATGAGAGTTGACAGATTACTATAATCTCCGGTACTCAAGGAGAGCAAAGAGAGGTCACTGTAACCGGTATTCTTAAGAGCAGTAGTGGTTATCTCAACAAGGTCATTCACAGAACGCTCTCTTACTGGCCTGTAGATCATACCTGCCTGACAGAATCGGCATCCTCTTGAACATCCCCTTGCAATCTCAAGGCGCAGCCTGTCATGAACAGGTTTCCCAAATGGAACCACTGGTGAAGTTGGAAACGGAGCTGTGGCAAGATCGGGCAGAATTGCCCTCTTGATCCTCTCATACCCAGGTTCAAGAGGCAAAAGATGTTGTAACCCCTTTTCACTGTAGCAGGCTTTGAAAAAGGAGGGAACATAGACACCCTCTATCTGAGAGAGGCTCTTTAGCAGGGCCCTTCTGTTACCCTTACCGCTCTTTTTCCATTGGATAAAAACTTTGGAGATATCAAGAACCACCTGCTCTCCGTCGCCAATTACAAAGGCATCAAAAAAATCTGCCAGTGGTTCAGGGTTAAAGGCGCATGGCCCTCCGGCAATGATCAGTGGAAAGTTTTCCTGTTTCTCTCTCTGGGTATCTGTAGTGTCTTCTCCAAAACTGCCAACAGAAAAGTTCCTGTCAGTGGCATAAAATGGTATCCTAGAAAGGCTTAGCATGGTGAGAATATTTGTGAAGTTAAGTTCGTAAAGCAGGCTGAATCCAATGATATCAAAAGATTTAAGATCGACCTCAGACTCCAGAGAAAAGAGAGGGAGCTTTTTTTCACGCAGAAGAGTCTCCATATCAGGAGCTGGTGTAAAGAAACGTTCAGCAGCAATATTTTCCTGCTGATTTAATATTGTATATAAAATCTGCATGCCAAAATGAGATGTACCGATCTCATAAAGGTCAGGAAAGGCCAGGGCAAATGTGAGTTCAACTTCTGAGAGCTCTTTCTGGATGGTGTTGGTTTCACATCCGAGATATCGACTGGGCATCTCTACAAATGGGAGGATTTCTTGAATATTTATTTTATTCATGATAGAAAATAGTTAATAATTCCATGTTATTGTTATTGATTTTTGATAAATGGTGAATATCTCATTTTAACCGGAATAAAGCAATGGGAATTTAACCAGAGTGCAGATGCGACTTGAAACCAGATCGTTTCTAATAAGGGTGATGGCACTAAAAAAGGCTGACCATAATTGTACCATACAGAGAGGCTAAACTACACGAGCACGAAAAAGAGCACAACAGCAATAGATCATACTGGCACTATAGTGGAACGCTTGAAGTGTGTTGTGGAGCGTATCACCTTTCACAATCCAGATAGCGGATGGTCTGTATTAAGGGTTGTTCCCTTTAATAACACCCACCAGCAGGAGACGGTTGTGGTGCATCAGACAAAGGTATTTGCCGGAGCAACCATGGAGTTTCGTGGTTCATGGATAGATCATCCCAGATATGGCCGTCAGTTCCGTGCAACTATGGCAGAGGAGAAAAAGCCTGCTACAACAGCAGCCCTTGAAAAATATTTAGGGTCAGGTCTGATACGTGGGGTGGGACCCAGAACAGCAAAGAAGATTGTAAACCATTTTGATAAAAAGACACTTGAAATCTTTGAAGATAATATTGAACGGCTGACTGAAGTTCCTGGTATCTCCCATAAGAAGCTGGAGATGATAAGCCAGGCATG
>Ga0066603_10000712_pt1 | contig 24608 bp, 26 predicted proteins | sample Higcelweek8metaG_FD_59482 | JGI IMG/M metagenome (GOLD analysis project Ga0066603, IMG submission 59482) | Freshwater pond sediment microbial communities from the University of Edinburgh, under environmental carbon perturbations - High... | ecosystem: Environmental > Aquatic > Freshwater > Pond...
ATTGTTATAAATCTTAATATCTGATTCCTCTGGAAAACCAGAAAATATCAATTCTTGAGATGACTCATCCGATTTTCTAAAAAGATTGTGCTCGTTGCGCCAGACCATTCGTCTTTGCGCTCGACATTCCGAACAAAACGTTGGTGCTGGAACCTTAATTTTCCCATAAAATGAAAAATCGTCTGGCTCGATTGTAAAGTCATTTTTACAATTCTGACATATTCTGTTTTCTGATTTGTATTCCATATTCCTTGCTTTGGCATATTTACGTCATGGCGTAGATATGCCATTTAATAAACTTCCTTTTGATAACATTGTTCGCAATATATAATTTCCGAGCGTTCTGGAGCGTACGAAGTCTCAAATTCATTTGTACAACCTGGGTTCATACACTGTCTATGCCAGAGTTTCATAGGATTAAGTTGCGAGGATCTTTCATAGTGTCTACAGTTTGAACACAATCTAGGAAGTGGCATATTTATCTGCCTGTAAAAACTTAATTCTGATTGAGTAATTTTAAAATCGGTTGTACATCTTTGTTTACATTTTCCTCCATGGGCACAAGCGATGACATCATTAAGAATAGAATCATCCACATCTTTTATATGATCAGGAATATCCTCAGTTTTCTTTGTGACAATATAATTCCTTTCTATTTCATCTATAAAACGATAACCCTTTCTTTCGATTTCACTTTTTTCTAATGGAATATATTCTTGAGCGAAAGTCTCATTATAAGCAAAAGGAGAAAGCTCCGCAGGAAAAAATTCACCATATTTATAAATAATCCCCTGAGAATCCATATAAGGTAATGAATCCATTTCTCTAATTATCTTATTTTTAAGTACGTAGTATTCTTCTTTTGTATATTGTTTATTTAAAATACAATAGTCCTTACTGCGCATACAAATACAACCAAAAAGTTCCTGAGAAGACATACAAATGTCAGAATATGTTATATCTCTAGAAAACCAACATGTGGTAGAAAATAGTTTATTATAATTTTTTTCTATATTAGCACTTTCGTATAATAACTCAGAATTATCGGCGTGACTGAAGTCATAACTATCTTTAATATTTGAACAAAAAGCTGCATATTTTAAATTTTCTGATTTTATCACAAAGAAACAGTTGTGAGAATTTTTTGTTTCAACCAATTCGTCACCATCAGAATTAACACACATAATCGTTTTGGCAAAACGTCGTGGCAATGTTAATGATAAATTTTTCGTATCTTTTTTTAATTTTTCTAATACTGTGAAAGAACCGAGCTCTTCTCTCCTAGCTTTATATTCTTCTGATGAAATTGGTTGATTAAGGTAATGATATTTTTTGTTTCTTAAGTTAATACAACCTAGACAATTGCTGATATTTTTGCAATCTGCCGCGACTGTGCTTTCGAGGGCATTTTCACAATTTTCTACAAAATTAGTTTTAAACCCTTTTGAGCTTTGAATATTTTCATAGCAAAGATTAGATTCCTGCATACCAAAACAATCTTGCGAATTTTTCGATTTAAATGTTCTATAAATATAGGCACAGTCTTCGTCTTTATCACATCCAACGGCAAAATAACAATTTTTCAATCCCCCTGAATAATTTACATAATTACAATTTACATTGCTTTCTGCAATTAATTCTGGCCTTGGCACAGTCAACATAAGCTCGTGCCATTGTTCAAAAAAAGTTTTAGATGAGTCATAATCTTTTCCATATGAACGTGCATCCCACTTATCAGACCACCAACATTTATTACAATAAACTGGGAAAGGTGATTTATCTGAATGCACAGATATTATGTTTTCTTTACATAAATCGCAGGTACGCTTATACAGATAACGTTCATTACGAAATGACATACGACGTTGGAATCTACATCGTGGGCAAAAAGTTGGTGGTGGAACCTTAATTTTTTCGTAAAAAGAAAGATCATCTGGCTCGATAATAAAGCTCTGGTGACAATTTTGGCATATTCTGTTTTCTGATTTGTATTCCATTTTCATGACTTGGCATATTTACGCCATGGCGTAAATATGCCAAGGGCGGTATTACTCTACCCTTTTGGATATTTTTCTATTGCTAATTTTTTGCATTCTTCGAGAATTTGTATTTCATCATCACGAACAAGTGGATCAAGGCGAGTAAATTCTTTTACAGTACTATTTGCAAAATCACGGAATACTTCTATTTGAATCTCGTGTTCGACGGGAAGAACTCTGGCTTGCAAACTCTCGGCTGTGTCGTCTGGGAAAATTTTAACTTCTTTTCTTTTCACAATTTTTCCCTCATCAAATTTTGCGGTCACTCTGTGAGCAGTTGCTTCAGTCCAAAAATCTCGGTTCGTTTTAAAAACAAAAGAAAGTCGGGCTTGGTGGACTCGCATTCCATACATACCTATCCCCCCAAAATCGGGTCTTCCTGTATCTAGCGGACCTGGGTGCTGATTTACAATCATACCTTCGAATTTTTGACAGACGTTTTCTGGAGTTTTTGCGAGCCATCCATATTGACCAATAAAATCAACATTTCTTTTTTCACACTCTTTTATTATGGCTTCACCGAATGCTTCCGGGGTGGCAAAATCTCTTGGCTTTATTATCAAGATATTTTCATCATTTATTCCGAGATTTCGTGCTTTTTCTATTCCACCAGCATTTTCACGACTAGCAATCACTAATGCTGGAGTTACATCTTTTAAAACACCACTCTGGCTTGCCTTGATGATTGCAGCCATTGTCGTACCTCCTCCAGAAATAAGTAGTGCTATTCTCATTTAATTAAATAATATTAATTTTTAAACTTCAAACTTTCATAACTAATTTCTTTTTCGTGTTCAAAAATCGGCAATGGATATTCCCCATTGAAAGCCGAAAGACAGAATACTTTCTTAGGTAACCCAGTAGCTTTAACCATTCCATCTATCGAAAGATATGAGAGCGAAGTTGCTCCTAAGAATTTACAAATTTCTTTTATGGTTTTTTGCGATGCAATCAAACTTTCTTGCTTTGGAGTATCAATACCATAAAAATCTGGGAATTTAACCGGCGCAGATGCAACCATAAAATGAACCTCTTTTGCTCCGGCATCAAAAAGCATTTTCACGATTGGTTTTGAAGTAGTTCCTCTAACTATTGAATCATCTATTATCCCAACCCGCTTGCCCTTAACAACACTGCGAAGAACGGATAATTTCATCTTCAACTTTTCATCACGTCCAGTTTGAGCGGGTTCAATAAAAGTGCGGTGAATGTAGCGATTCTTATTGAGAGCAAGTTCAAGTGGAACACCAGATGCTTGAGAATATCCAACCGCAGAAGGTATAGATGTTTCGGGCACTGGAACGATAATATCAACTTTTATTTCAGGGTGCTCTTTGAAAAGCATTTTCCCAAAATTTTTACGCACTTGATAAACTGATTTACCTTGGACCATACAATCATGTCTTGAAAAATATACGAATTCAAAAATATCAAACTTGGGATCAGCCTTTGCTAGAATTTTACTTTTTATTCCATTTTTTGAAATCGTAACCATTTCACCTGGTAATACCTCCCGTAGAAGATCCGCACCAATTGCACGAAAAGCACAAGTTTCAGAAGCAACGATTGTTTCCACACCACTCTTCCCTATAACTAGAGGGCGAATACCTCGAGGGTCACGAAATGCTACTAATTCTTTGTTTGAAAGAGCAACACAAGAAAATGCTCCAGTGAAAAGCGGATACGCGAGTGAAACAGCATCCGGCAAGCTCTTCCCTTTCTTCATATAGAAACCAATTGCCTTCGCCATTAGTTCAGAATCAGAATTCTCATCAGTTGATATTTTATTTTTATTTAAAAATTCTACTAACGCTTTCGTACTTGGAAGATTACCATTGTGTGCAAAAGCAACGGTATTATTTATTATTGTGGGTTGTGCATGATCTGTTGTTGACCCTCTCGAAGTTGAATAACGATTGTGACCAATCGCAGCGGAGCCTTTTAGTTTTTTCAAAATTTCTTCGGTATAAACTTGACTTACAAGTCCAGAATTTTTATATGAATACATTTTCTTTCCATCCGTCGTTGCAATCCCGGTTTGCTCTTGACCCCTGTGTTGTAAGGCAAAAAGACCAAAGTAAGTCTGCCGTGAAGCTATCCCTGGGGCATTAAAGATACCAAAAACCGCACATTTTTCATTGATATTATTCATTTATTATTTATTGAAATAATTAATTGCGTTTTTAAATATGACAAACCCAGGACCATCAATCGGAAGCTTTATTTTACCATTTGAGGATTTTCTTTTCAAAACTTCTTTTTGAAGTTGCCAATCAGGTCTGTGGTGGAAAAATTGTGCACGCTCAGGATGTGGCATGAGGCCAAGGACTCTCCCCTCGTGCGATAGAACTCCAGCAATATCATACATAGCTCCATTTGGATTCGCCTCAAGATTTTGATATTTACAAATTTCTCCTTTTTCATAGACAAGAGCAATCTCGCTGTTCTTTTTCATTTCATTATATTTTTTGTCTTCGATTATATATCTACCTTCTTCATGAGCAATTGGCAATGATAACTTTTTTACTCCCTTCAACCATGGACTTACACCTGTACATTTTAAATCAACCCATCTGACCGTATACTGTGCACTTGTATTGTGTGAAAGTGCTCCTGGGAGAAGACCAAGATTTGTAATAATTTGAAAACCATTACAAATACCGATAATGAGGGTGTCTCGATCAATAAATTCTTTCAATTCTTTTGATAAATGATTTCTCATTTTGTTCGCAAAAGCTTTTCCGCTCCCTGTATCATCGCCATAAGAAAATCCGCCCGGGAATGCGAGAATTTGGTACTTCGAAAATTGTTTTGGGTCTTTAATCATATCATTAATATGAATAATATCTGCTTCCCCGCCGGCACGATCGAAGGCTAGCTTTGTTTCTTCTTCACAATTTATTCCATAACCAGATAAAACTAAAATTCTTGGTTTTTGGTGTTTGGTTTTTGGTATTTTTGTTTTCATGAAAGTTTTTTTGAAAAGCTATGATAAGATTTTGCTAATTTTTCGACATCTCCATTTATTATTTTTTTACTTCCATCTCTGATTACAAATTTTTTACCATTTGATACTACCCCTATTTTTGAGATGGAAACTCCGTTCATCATCTTTTCAAAAGTCTTTGTATCTTTCTTAGCAACAGTCACAATAATTCTCCCTTGGCTTTCAGAGAATAACTTCTCATCAACTTTTTTGGCATTACCTTTAACTTTTTTAAGATCAATTTCGCAACCTAATCCTCCGCCAAGCGCTGATTTTGCTATAGTTACTGCTAATCCACCTGAGTTAATTGATATGGAAGAAGCAATAAGTTCTTTCTGAATTGCTTTTTCAATAGATAAATATGTTTTCTTATTTTTCTTAAAATCAACTTTCGGAATGTTATTACCAATGTTATCAGGATTATTTTTTGCAAGAATCTTATAGTATTCAGAAGCTCCAAGTTCATTATTCGTCTCTCCTAAAACATAAATAATATCACCGGCGATTTTAAACTCAGGCGTTACAACCTTATTAATATCTGGCACAATTCCAATCGTTGAAATTAAAAGCGTAGGTGGAATCGAAATGGCTACTTGATTCCCCTTTTCATCATAGCCTTTAAAATCATTAAACATGCTATCTTTCCCCGAAATAAATGGGGTTCCATACCCGACAGCATAGTCATAACTTGCTCGAACTGCATCAATCAATTGTGCAAGACGATTTTTATCATAAGAAGAACACCAACAGAAATTATCTAGAATTGCGAGTTGGGAAAGCACTCCGCCAGAAGCAATGGCATTCCTAACCGCTGTATCTATCTCACATCCTGCCATATCGTAAGTATTTACATCAGAATATGATGGGTAGATTCCAGTAGATAGTACTACTCCTTTGTTGGAAGTTGGAATTGGGCGAATAACCTGTGCATCAGTGTTGATCCAGCCACGACCTGCAAGTGGTTTGACGACAGAATTTGCTTGAACTTCGTGGTCATATTGTTTTGAGATAAAATCAAACCCTGCGATATTACCATTACTCAAAAGTTCATTCAAAATTTTCTCATAAGAAATATCTTTCGGAACAATCGGAGAATAATTTTCTATTTTAGTTCTATCTGAAATCAAATGTCTTTCCGGCAATCCATTGTGCAAGAAATCCATCGGCATATTCATGATCATCTTACCATGATATTTAACAATGCAATTCCCCGAATCTGTAAACTCCCCAATCACAACTGCTTCTACCCCACGACTTATCATTAATTTCTCAAACTCTTTCCACTTTTTCTTTGGAACAGAAAGTGTCATACGTTCTTGCGATTCTGAAATCCAAATTTGCCAAGGAAGTAATCCGGGATATTTTAATGGAACTTTTTCAAGTTGAACAATCGCTCCACCTGACTCTTTTGCCATTTCTGCAACGGAACAAGAAATCCCTCCTGCCCCATTGTCTGTGATACTGCTATATAATTCTCTATCTCTGGCTTCTTTAACAATGGCATCGCTTAATTTCTTTTGTGTTATCGGGTCGCCGATTTGAACTGCCGTCGCAGGAGAAGATGAATCCATTACTACTGAAGAAAAGGTGGCTCCATGAATTCCATCGGCTCCCACTCTCCCACCAATGACTACGATATAATCTCCTTTTTGAGCACATTTTTCATGAGATAATTTACCATTTATTTTTCTAGGAATTAAACCGACGGTGCCAACAAAGACAAGAGGCTTACCACGATAACGGTCATCATAGCGAGTGAAACCAGAAATCGTTGGAATACCGGAACAGTTACCCCCAACATTCACTCCACGAATAACGCCGTCCATAATTCTTCTTGGTGAAAGCATTTTCTGAGTAAGATTTTTGTCGCGGAATAATAATCTGTCATCATCTGGGAAACCAAAACAAAAACCATAAGCATTCGCAATTGGTTTCGCTCCCATACCAAAACCAATGGTGTCTCGATTTACTCCCACAATGCCTGTGATAGCTCCGCCGAAAGGATCAAGCGCTGAAGGACTGTTGTGGGTTTCAACCTTGTGTGTAACCATGTAATCTTTATCAAAAATTATTCCGCCAGAATTATCTGAGAAAACTGAGATACAGAAATCATTTTTACCTTTTTGTTTACGGATAAGATTCGTTGCTCCTTTTATATATGTTTTATACAATCCATCTTTTATATCATCAATCGAATTAGCAAAAATTGTGTGTTTACAGTGCTCACTCCAAGTCTGGGCAAGAGATTCAAGCTCAATATCTGTAGGATTACGTTTAATCTTTTTAAAATAATTCTGAATTATTTTCATCGATTCAAGGTCAAGTGCAAGTGGTCCACGTCTCACGCCATTTGGACTTTTTATCCCCTGTCTCCCAATATTTACAAGCTCTTCGTCGGAGACATTAAGTGAAACATTTATAACATCTTTTTGTTTCGGAAGTACAACTTTTGGAATATATTTTGAGAGCCCTCCTTTTTTTATTTTTGGAGTTATTTTTATTATTTGAGATCTTTCAATAAGAGGATTGTGAAGAGACGAAGCAATTGTTTCTAAATCTTTTTGATTAAGATTACCAGAAATAAAAAATAATTTTGAAGTATAGACGGCTTCATCTTTTTTAAATGGTCTCACAAGCGCATCTGTGATTTCTTCCATAACAGTTTTTGCGACATTGTCTGTAACTCCTGGGGCGAAACCTATCTCAATAACATAAGAAAAACCCGACAATTCGGGCATTTTATTTACACTGAAATTCTCTAAATTTTTATTAACCAAAAGTTCTGCTGATTTAACAAGTTGAGAATTTGTTAAATTGGCATTAATAATGTATGAATCAACCAAAAGTACTTCCTTTACAACACCCGAAATACCTAAATTATTAAAAGATTTTTTGATTATCTTCCCTCTACTATCTTCCCCTTTTGGAACAATATATATACGAGAAATCATATCCTCATATTAGGATATTTTAGAGATAAAGACAAATACTAGAAAGCCCGTTTTGGCTTTGCCCAAACGGGCTTTCAAAACACAAATAAACAATTACATTGGATTGCTTGAAGGAGTATTTGGTGTACTTGCAGGCATTTCTTTCTTTTCACAATGCTTACAATACTTCTTGTGAGTGGCAATCAAATATATCGCGGATAAACCGACAAGAATATATATGACTTTGGAAATAAAGGCTGTTGGCCCTCCGAAGATGACCCCGATATCCCAAGTAAATAGACCAACTAATAACCAGTTCAAACCTCCGATTATTACTAAAACAAATGCTAAACCGTGAGTTGCTTTCATTTTTTATTTTTATTTAAATTAATAATTTCGACACTAGAACCATTATGTATTTATTATACCAAATCACCAGATTTTTAATAGCAAATTTTTATGTTAAAATATGGATATTATGCACAATAAACAAAGAATTAATGTCTCTGGATATCGAGGCATCTGGGGTGAAAGTCTTAATAAAGAAGTAGTCGTTTTATATATCCGTGCCTTTGTATCATTTTTGAAAAAAAAGACAGATAAACCAACAATATTAATTGGAAGAGATGGAAGAGAAAGCGGTCCTCTGATTAAAGAAATAATCCTTAGTGAATTAAGAAATTTAGGAGTTGAAGGAATTGATGGAGACATACTCCCCACTCCAACTGTTCTGTTTTCTGTGAACAAACACAATTATACTGGTGGAATAATTATCACCGCAAGCCATAACCCCATTGAATACAATGGATTAAAATTCGTAAACGAAAAAGGACTTTTTACGATTAAAGAAGAAGTAGACCAAATAAATAAATATTATGAAGAAGAAATAGAAAAATATAATAAAGGAGAATCTCCAATTATATCAAACACTGAAGTGGTAATTCAAAATATAATACCAAACTTTTTACATGAACATGCAGATAAAATAGTTGAAAATGTGAATAGAGATGCAATTAGAGCAAAAAAGTTCCGCGTCGCTGTTGATATGATCAATGCTTCTGCTTGCGTAATGGATCCATATCTCTTTGAATGCCTTGGAGTAGAAGTTGTACCTTTAAACAATATTCCAAATGGTAAGTTTGGGCACAGACCAGAACCTCTCCGTGAAAATCTAACTGATATTTCTAAACTTGCAAAAGAATCAAAGACAGATCTAGGTTTTGTTCATGATCCAGACGCGGATAGACTTGTTCTGGTTGATGAAAATGGTGATGTTGTATTGGAAGAATATTCTGTTGCATTAGCTGTAGAAAACGTCTTATCGAAAAATCCCGGGAAAAATATTGTGGTAAATCTTTCAACATCACAAATGAATAGAGAAATAGCTCATAAATATGGAGGTGAATGTTTTTTTACGAAAATAGGAGAAGGTTTCGTGGTAGAAGGAATGATGAAACACGATGCAATAATAGGAGGGGAAGGAAATGGTGGCATTATATATCCTAAAATACACCCATGTAGAGACAGCTTCACTGGTTTATCACTTATTCTAGAACTGTTAGCAGAAAGAAATAAAACCATAGGAGAATGTATAAAAGAAATCCCCAAATACTACATAAAAAAAGACAAGTGGCCTGTTGGTGAAAATTTAAATGAAATGTATTCCAAAATGAAATCACATTTTGGGAATGCAAAATTCGATGAACAAGACGGACTTAGACTTGATTTAGAAGATAGTTCATGGCTACAATTAAGGCCATCAAATACTGAACCCATTATAAAACTCTTCGGGGAAGCAAAGACGCAAGAAAGAATAGACGAACTTTTTGAAGAAACTAAAAAAATATTATTTTAATTTACCTCGTACTTCCCGACTTTTGTCCTCTTAATATCAAGAGCAAGAGCAGGAATTCCAAGATGAGAACCTATTTCGTGAGCAATTCCTCTCACGTATACCCCACTACCACAGGTAATTTTTAGAGTTACTGTTTTATACTTTTCTTTTTCTTTACTATTTAAAATTTCATTCCATTTTGAAATAATTTTCTTTTGCCTGAAATCCCCCTTAACTAGAGCAATGTCATTTTTTATTTTATCTAAAAGTTTTTCACCACTGATATATTTTTCTCCAACAATCTCAATTTTCTCCACAAATACATCGTGCGATGGCACTGTAATCTCATTAAGTTTCCCCTCTCTTGCCCACTGAAATAGTGGTTTGCCATTAACTGTTCGTGAAGAATATGGAGGGTATGATTGTTTTATCCGACCAGTAAGTTTAGCAAAGACAATATTAAACGCTTCATCAAAAGTAGTATTTGAAGCGCCCTCCCATCTCCTCGCCGAATTCTTTTGGAAGCTCGGCCAGACCGTTTCAAATACTACTTTTGATTTCGCTTGATTTGATGCAACAATTCCCATCACATCATATGTATCTGTCTCAAACCCGAATAAAACTGTTAATTCATATTCTTTCGGTAATTTCAAATATTCATCCTTCTTTAAACATTCATCTCCGATTAGTATGATAAGTACCCCCATAGCAAGTGGATCAAGCCGTCCAGCATATGTCATTGGTAAATGAGACAACTTTTTATCGGTTTTTTTAAGCTCATTTATACAATCTAGGGGTGTTTGGCCACGTTTCTTATTTATAACTATTACTTTGTCAGACATATTGCCATATTATCATAAATATGATAATATTCACCTCAGGTAGGTAAGTCTATTTTCTATCGGACACAAAATTGAGAGAAAGAATAAACAATCAAATACGAGCAAACGAGGTTCGCGTAATCTCAAACGAAGGAGTTAATCTAGGCGTTTTGAGTATTAAGGAAGCTCTATCTCAGGCGTCTGCCTTAGGTCTCGACTTGATTGAAATTACTCCCAATTCAAATCCTCCAATAGCAAAAATAGCAGATTACGGTAAGTACAAATACGAACAAAATAAGAAGCAGAAAAAAGCTAAAGCGGGAGCAAAAACTACAGAGACCAAAGCTATTCAGATAAAGATTGGGACTGGAGATAATGATCTGGCTTTGAAGGCTAAAAAAGCTTCGGAATGGCTTAAAGAAGGTCACAGAATAAAAGTAGAATTATTTTTATCAGGACGTTCAAAATATATGCCAGACGCATTCTTAAAGGAACGTCTAGATCGTGTACTTCACCTCATAACCGAAAATTATAAAATAGCTGAAGCTTATAAAAAAGGTCCAAAAGGTCCAACAATTACAATAGAAAAAGATAAAGCGGCTACCATTGCCCCAATATCTGAAAATAAAGAATAATTTATGAGTATAAAGACAAACAAATCATTAACAAAACGTTTGAAAATTACCAAAAATGGCAAAATATTGTCACGTGCACCAGGATTTAATCATTTCAATGCAAAACAATCACGTACAAAACAGTTGGCTGGCAAGAAAAATAACAATTTTTCAATTTCAAATAAGAATGCTCGCACATATCTTGCGACTTCAAAAAATAAGTAATTAAAAACATTAAGAATTGCTAGCCGCTAGAAACTAGCTACTAGAACCTAATCTATATGACAAGAGTAAAAAGAGGAACAATCAAAAATAAGAGAAGAAAGAATATCCTTTCACAAACAAAAGGTTTTCGTTTTGGCCGTAGCACAAAAAAAATACAAGCAAAGGATGCATTAATGCACTCTGGTAATTATTCATTTGCTCACCGCAAAGACAAGAAAGCAGATGCAAGGAGCCTCTGGACGACCAGAATCAATGCAGCAGTCAGACCACTAGGAATTTCTTACAGTAAATTCATTGATGGATTAAAGAAAAAAAATATTGAACTAGACCGTAAAATTCTTTCAGATCTTGCAATCAAGAATCCTGAAACGTTCGAAAGAATCGTAAAAAGTATATAAATATAAAAATCCCACTAACTGTGGGATTTTTAGTTATTAACATTCAATAATAACTGATTCCCCCGCTGTCGGGGTAAAAGCGTTAACTTCTAAATTATCGCGTAATTTTTGAGCAAGATACATTGCCGATTTCGGCTCTCCCATGACAATAAAAACTTTTTTAAGAGTGTGAGCTGTATTCCCGACAAATTCTACAAGGTGATCAGAATCTTTATGCCCAGAATATCCACTAATTTTAGCTACATTTGCATGGACAGATACTTCTTCACCCATTATGTGTACTTTCTTGGCGCCATCTTCGATAAGACGACCGAGGGTTCCTACTGTCTGATACCCAGTTAGTAATATTGTATCGTTTTTATTTGGTAGATAGTTTTTTTCATGATGAAGAATACGTCCGCCATTCGACATTCCACTTCCCGCTATGATTATCTTTGGTGGAGGAACTTGTAGTATAGCTTTTGATTCCTCTGTTTCTAGAGTTTTCTTCAACCCAGGGAAATCAAACAATTTATCGCCTTCAGAAAGTATTTTTTGTGCTCTGGTATTAAAATACTTTCCATATTTTAAGTAAACATCCGTGAGTTTGATTGATAAGGGCGAATCCAAAAATATCGGCATTTCCGGAATAATCTTATTCTCAACTAATGAATTTATTTCATACAATAATTCTTGCGTGCGTTCAAGAGAAAAAGTTGGAATAATAAGATTTCCATTTTTGTTATAATTATCTCTAATAATTTCCTCTAATTTTTTCTTCCTTTCGTCACGATGTTCATGATTTCTATCTCCATATGTAGACTCCATAACCATATAATCAGCATCTTTTATCACTTCTGTATCGGGAAGAAGCGGTGAAGGAGAATTACCTAGATCGCCGGTGAAAACTATTTTCTTGTTGTTGTAAATAATCTCTAGCATCCCCGAACCGAGAATGTGTCCTGCATCTTTATACGAAAATTGGAAACCGTGATCAACGTTTAATTTTTGACCATATTCAAGTGTTTCCCAAATATCAATTGTTTTTTTGATATTTTCAGGTGTATATATTTTGTCGAGCTCTAGCGCTTCATCTCGGGACAAAAGATGCGCTGTATCAGCGAGCATTATTCCTGTAATTTCTTTTGTTGGAACTACTGAATAAATCTTGCCATTAAAACCTTCACTTATAAGCTTTGGGATACGCCCTATATGATCAACGTGACCATGAGTAACAAAAAGTATATCAATCGTTGAAGCATCATATGGAAAAGGAGCCCAATTTAAATCATCAACAAATTTTTCCCCCTGAATCAGACCACAATCAATTAGAAATTTCTTTCCATTTCCCTCCAATAAAAAATTCGCTCCGGTAACAGTTCCTGCACCAGAACAAAAAGTTATTTTGAGATTTTTATCATTCGCCATTTAATTATTATAACAACAAGTGAGGAGCATAAGCAAATAAACAGCAGTATATTTGGCTTAATGTCTGAACGAAGTTGTTATCTCGTGCTCGATATACCTTAGTTACGCAAAAAGTGGAATTGAAATAGTCTTTACGAAGAAGATAAATGGCATTTTTGCGAGTAGGTGTGGGCGCGCCGAAGCCTCGAGTGTAATCACGAGAGGCATAGAGGGATAAGCGAGCAAAAATTCATTTATCTTCGTAGTATAATTTACTTTTCAAAATAAAAAATCCTTCCGATTTGGAAGAATTTCTTATTAGGACTATCGAAGGAAGTATTACCGTAGCTTAACACTAGGTGGGACTAAGGATGATAAGGATTTGTTAACGTAAAATGTATACAGCTCCTCATCAAAACTATGTAATCCCCTAAAATATTGTTCTAGGTAACACATTTCAAATAATCCTACTTCAAGTATACTCACAGTGAGAAACCATGCAAGTGTTTTTGCAAAATAGCACACTTTTGACAGCGTTTCAAATTCAATTTCGAGTCATTATTCAAGTTTATATCTCGAAATCTTTCACTTTTTCGATATAATCTCGTACAGATTCGTCATTTATATCTTCGGGTTTGATATTTGAGTGAGAAAAAATCTGTTTTTCGATGTCATACATATTTGTTACAAAGAAATTACTACTTTCATCATCAAATGAGTTTGGGTGATTTTTATATCTTTCTTTTGCTTCTAAATTTCTTTCTTTTATCGATGCTATACCATGTGGAGTAACTCTTTGGTCTGCATAATTACAAATTTTTTCTTCAAAATCATTACCTTCCTTTGTTTTAACAACTCTTAAAGGGTCGGTGAGAGATACTAAACTCAAAATACGTTCTGATGCATTTATTTCTTTGGTAATTTTTACGCTTACTTCATGTTCATCATTACCATATTTTCTAATAAAATCATCTTTAATTTGTTGCCAGTACCCTATCCCTTCCGGTTCATTCTGCTCTGGAAAATGATTAAGATTAAACTTAACAATATTACCTATATCGTGGAGTAGAGAAGCTTTTACAATATTTTCTTTATCAACTTTTATCGACAAAGAATCACAAATCATCAAAGCTACCGCGGCTACTCTTATTTGATGCATTGCAAGCATCGGAGTGTTTTTGTATTTTTCATAAATATCTGTAATCTTCGCCATATATTTTACATAATATCATAAAAGCCCCCGGAGGGGCTTTTATCAATTATTTTTATTCGTCTACCCCAAATCTTTTGTATTCATGAACAATTGCGTCACCAAACCAATGTTTAATCTCATGTTCTGCCTCTTCGGGTGTTTCCGAACAGTGAACAATATTCATAACTGAACGTTTTTCTTTATTTGCAATAGCAGGGCTATCTATAGAAAAATCCCCTCTGATTGTACCAACGGCTGCCTTGTAAGGCATTGTATCCCCTGCAATCTTTCGAACGACATCAACCGCATGAACTCCTTGTACAATCATTTTTACGACTGGAGCACTCATCATAAAATCAATAACCCATTTACGGACCTCTGGGCCAATCTTTGAAGTATCATCGGTGCCAAAATCTGCGATTAAATCATAACCGTATTTTTCATAAGTAGCTTTAGTTTTTTCTCCAAGACGAGTAATCCATTCTTCCTTCTTAGGATAGTGATTATCCATTTGGTCATATATTGGTTGTGACATCTCGAGGGCAACAATTTTCAAATCTCTCCTCTCAAAACGACTTATAATTTCACCAATTAAACCCTTTTTAACTCCATCGGGCTTAATCATCACATATGTTCTTTCTTCTTTTGGATGTTGCATAAAATTATGTTCTAAATACTAGCTTTTTGTCGCTAGCAAAATATACAAATTAATAATTAATAGACAGATTTTAGCACAAAAAGACTACAAAACAAAATTTAAATCGCTCGTCCTACCATATCCCAATTCCTTGGCTTTTTTAACTGATTTTTTAAGAAGATGTACCCAGTGATCATAATCTTTATTTTTATTTGAAAGATTCCATCTAGCTAAAATTTCTGGTGGAGTTAACCAAACCAATTCAAAATTTTCATGTTCTTCAAGTTTAGTCTCAATTAAATTTGTATTTTTAAGTATAATTAAATAGCAAGTAGCAAAGGCAACTCTATTTACCCCCTTATTACTATTATGATAATGAGTTAATACTTTCTCAATTCTCTCAACATGAAGAAACTCAGTCAAACCACTTTCTTCAATAACTTCTCTAAGTACTCCCACTTGTTCATCTTCATCTATGTTGAAACCACCACCATATAAACCAAGATGCCCATTTTTTAAATTATTATAAGCGGCATATTTTTGTGTTTCTGGATCAAAAATTACTCCAAAACCTCCATCACGTCTTTCTTCATTTTCTCTCTTAATTCCAAATTCTAAAATTTCTTCTCCATCCATAAAATCAATCACTTATTTATTATATTTTGCCATTATTTCTTCTTCAACTTCTTCGCGAGGGCGACCATATTTGAGATATGATAATTCTTTTATTTTCTCAACTGCTTCCATGTTTCCCTTTGGCGTCATACTCCAGTGTGATGTCATATTGAAAGGCTTTGTCGGCATCCCATTCACAAGCATACTTACATAAGAGTTGAAATTGTCCAATTTCAAAATATCACTGGCAGTAAATGTTGGTTTGAATTTTTGTTCAACAAAGTTTGCATCTTCAGAGCTGACACGATACACAGCCATCGAACCAACGTTTCCAAACACAGCATTTTTAATATTTTCTTCAAGCTGTGAGATGTATTGATGCGCAATCGTCAAAGATAAACGATACTTTCTAGCTTCTGAAAGAATTGAGGCAATGGAGTCAGTCGTAACATTTTGGAATTCGTCGATGTAAAGATAAAAGTCATTCATTTTCTGACCGTACATATCTACACGAGAAAGTGCTGCCATCTGAATCTTCCCCACTAGCACAAGTCCGATAAGATTTGCGTTTATATCTCCCAATCTCCCTTTTGAAAGATTAACGAGAAGAATTTTTTTATTGTCCATTATTTCACGGAAATTAAAAACGGATTTTTCTTGGAGGACAACCGGACGCATGATGTCATTCGAAATGAAATTATCGAACTTGGAAGTAATGTACGGCACAAAGTTTGCAAGTGATTGATCGCCAGTTGTCTGCTCTGCCCCTACCCAGAATTGTTTAATGATTGGATTTTTACACTTTGCCAATTTCATATCGCGGAATGCTTTATCTCCGAGCACACGCCCGATTTCAAGCAAAGTACATCCTGATTCAGGATCTTCCATCACAAGAAAAGCAGAATTTTTAAAATACTGTTCAAACATCGCCCCACCTCCCACTTTCATATCAAAGAGTTTGTTGAAAATACCCATGAGTTCATTCACCACGAGAGTTTTCTGCTCAGGGTATTTTGGATCATACTCAAGCATGTTGAGCCCCATTGGTCGTGCAGTATATGCTGGATCAAAATATATCACATCATCAATACGCTCTTTTGGAATATATGAAAGAATATCTTGAATATCTGTCCCGTGTGGATCAATGAAACAACATCCATCACCATTTTTAATATCTTGAGCAATCATATTCTTCAATATAGTTGTCTTACCAGTTCCTGTCTGACCTATCACATACATATGACGCATTCTGTCCTCGCGAGACATGTGTATAGGAGTATCTTTACCGTGATAACTATTGATACCGAGGAGAATACCTTCATTCCCCATCTCAATCGGTGCAGGAGCAATTCCGGCTTTAGCTTGCTTCAATTGTGAAGATACAACTCCATATGGGAAGTGAAAAATAGTTGCTAGCTCTTTCAAGTTAAGTGGCATTCTATAACTGTCCGAGAAAATTCTATATGTGAAATCATGTATCAGTTGTGATAGAGCATTACCCTCTGGATGGTTAAAGTTAAATCCATTACGATCTGCCTCAGTGAATTGGTTGAAGGATGATTCAATATCTGACAGTATTTGTCTTGACCGAGTCTTATCTTCTGCAGAGGCAATAATACGAATGTTCGTCGCCATTATAGTGCTCTTCATTTTTTCTGTGATATTTTCCACAGCTTTATCATTTACCTTTTTCTCTTCTTTTTGTTTTTTAGCCCCAAATAATAATTCTTTCGCAACTGATTTAAATTCTTTGGTAACTTGGCGGGTAAAACTCGAAGCAGTACGAACAGACATACCATTCTTCACGTCTTCTAAAATGATATGATATTTGCGCATAATGTCGTCGTCTTCTGGACATATAGTAAACTGGATAGATGCACCTTCTCCCGTTTTTTTGAGTTTTGTAAAAATATTTAAAATAATATTAAGTGGATCATGGTCAAAAGCATCGTACAATTTTATTGGATATACATCGTGGTGTGAAAGAGTCGCATATGATGCTGAGACAGCACAATTCTCAGAAAAAATATTATAATCATCAGGAACCTCTACAATTTTTGCATTTGGATGAACTCCAAACAATTGTTTTTCAAATAAATCTGATTTGTGAGACGGAACGGCTGCATAAAATACAAAGTTGTCACTTCCTTCTGAAAGTGCAATCTCAAGAGTGAAATGATTGCGATTATAATTCTCTCTTCCCTCACCAACTGAATGCATTCCAGAATAGAATTGCTCCATCGCGGTTAATAATTCTTTTAATCCTCTCTTCGCCCCTTCATCCTCGTTCATATCGGGAAGAGTAATTTCAAGAAGTTTCATATCAAGAGCTTTGAAAAGCGGAGTATTTTCTTTTAACCCTGGAACTTTGTGAGTGCTATACAAATACTGAACAACAAATCTGTGAAAATCATCATCTATGTGAGGATTATTCATCTTAGCAACAACAGAAAGCGCGTTGGAAATACCTTTATCAAGCAAAATACCAAGAAGTTCTTCCATTTTCCCATCATGAGTTTCCGGATGAAGTCTGAGAATTAATTGCTCCGTTTCCTTCTTCCCCATCACGGCACTTTTATGCATAACGTCTTCAGGCTCATATTTTTTATATTCTGAAACAACTGAATGAGCAAGATCTTCTTTATTCACTTCCTTTCCTTGTCCATTCAAAGCTTTCTCCTTTTCTGCAATGTGTGCACGCAAAAATTCCAACTCCTCTTGTGGAGTTTTAAATTTTGGAGCATTCTCCAACTTTAAACCAAAATTTTCTATCATATAAGATATTATATCACAACAAAAATAGAAAAAGGTGGGGATATTAAAATATTACGAGTAGGTGTGGGCGCGCCGGAGCGAGGAACGAGCGGAGAGGGATAAGCGAGTAATATTTTAATATCCCCACCTTTTTTAATTTCTATATTTTAGTCAATATTTCTGCTTCACCCTCTGTGATCAAAATAGTATGTTCAAAATGAGCGGAATGTTTTCCATCTGCAGTTTTAATAGTCCAATCATCATCAGCCACTGTTATATTGTCTTTTCCAAGATTGAGCATTGGCTCAATGGCTACAACCATTCCAGGAATTAACTTTTGCCCTTTTCCAGCTTTTCCATAGTTCGGAATATACGGATCTTCATGAATTGCGATTCCTACACCGTGCCCTGCAAGCTCACGAACAATACCATAGCGATTGTGAACAAAAGATTCAATAGCATTTCCAATATCCCCTGTTGTATTGCCACCATGTGCAGCCCAAATACCGATTTCAAGTGCCTTTTTTGTATCAGCCAAAAGTTGTTCATCTTTTGCAGAAATTTTTCCGACTGGAACTGTGATCGCATGATCTGTAAAAAGTCCACGATGTTCAATACCAAGATCAAGAGAAACAATATCGCCTTCTTTCAAAATTCTCTTTTTGCTTGGAATCCCGTGAACAATTTCATTGTTTACTGATACACAGAGAGAGGCTGGATATGCAGTCGACATTCCATCTGGTTTGTAGTTCAAAAAGGCAGGCTTGTCACCACCATCAATTATTAGCTTATAGGCATATTGATCGAGTTCGTAGGTAGAAACGCCAGGTTTGACCATTTTGGCCGTTTTAGCTAGTATTTCGGCCAATCTCTTTCCTCCTTCCCTTATAATCTCTATTTCTTTTGGTGTCTTTATAATAACTGACATATAGTCCAATACTAAACCAAAAACCAAATATTATCAAACAAAACTCCCCAGATAGCGGCCTTGCCGCTATCTGGGGAGTTAAATAAGATTACTTAATTACCGTTCCAACAAAATCCTTTCCATCAAGATATTTTTTGAGATTATCAATATTTTTACCATTTAAGATAGCTACTTCATATCCGAGAGATTCTGCTTCGCGGGCTGCGGTTTGATCAAATGGAACATTTGCACCTGGATTCCATTCATTTCCAAAAAGTGTCCGAAAATCACTCCAAGACATTTTATATATTGGTTTTGCATCTGGAAATTTCTTTGGATCTTTGTCGCAAACAAAATCAATGTTTGAAAGATTTATTATTTTTGTTGCATTGATACTCTTAGCTGAGTGTACCGCAGCAAGATCACTACTATTCCCTGGCCTCCAACCACCGCCCACTATTATTGGTTTGTCCGTTTCTGGAATAGCATCAGGATCCAGTACTACTTTTTCATAAGCCAAATCACCAAAACAAATGCGGACAAATTCAGCATTTAGTCGTGTAACTGCAATGCCCATCCAATCTAAATCTTCGTGTGGTGGACTAACTATTTTTTCGAGAGAATCATTATATTTACGACAGAGTCTACCTCCGCCAGTGATAATCAAAAAACTGTAACCTTGAGAAACATATTCTTTGATTGTAGATACAAAAGAATTCAAAAATGAAACATCAATCTCATCAGGAATAATGAGGGAACCGCCAAGTGACATTACGATTTTATTCTTTTTATCCATAAATTTATATTCCTAATGAATTAATAACTTCTTTATGAACATCTTCAATACTCTGGTCACCATTTATTGTATAGATTTTGTAATTTTCTTTTCCTTTAAAATAATTCATTGAAGGAATTACATTATTTACATATTCATCAAAACGTTTACTTATTCCTTCATCTGTATCATCTGATCTCCCTCGAAGTTTCATTCTTTTTACTGCTTCTTCTTTACTCAATTCTATATAGACAATTTTTATATTTTCACGATTATAAAATTTCATCATATTCTCAAAAGCTTCAGACTGAGCAACTGTACGAGGAAAACCATCTGCAATAAGATAAGTGTCCTCATGCATGTTTGTCGCTAAAATATTTGTGAACAGACTAATCGTAAGAAAGTCAGGTTGTAAAAATCCTTTTTCTAGACTCGTTTTTACCTTTAATCCTGTATAGCTTCTACTTTCTATTAATTTTCTATATTCTGCTCCGGTTGAAGTATATAAAATATCTTTCGTTATATTTTTATCTTTTAAATATTTCTGCAACAGTTCAACTTGAGTACCTTTTCCTGATCCAACTATTCCAAAAAACATAAAGGTGTATGGTTTGTTTTGCATATTTCTATTATATACTAAAATTAATAAACATAAAAAAAGACCCCTTATTAATGGGTCCTTTTTAGTACTCTCTCATTGATAATTGAGCATCAATTTTCTTGATTAAATCAAGAACAACAGAGACCACAATCAATAATGCCGTTCCTCCGATTGCAAACGCAGTAATACCAGTAACTGATTTTATTATGAGAGGCAAAACAGCTATTATTCCTAGGAAAACCGCTCCCATTGTCGTTGTACGATTCAAAATTCTTGAAATATAATCGCGAGTTGCAGTCCCTGGACGAATTCCGGGAACGAATGCGCCATTCTTCTGCAAATTTGTTGCGAGTTGTTCTGGATCGAAAGTAACTGCAGTATAGAAGTAAGTAAACAAGAATACAAATATGAAATAGAATAGTGAATAAATCCAAGTATTATTTACAAACCAAAGTAACCCGCGTGAAATAGAAAGAAGCACATGACTAGCAGAGCCAGCTAAAGCAGTACCGATAAGTTGTGGGAATAGCAAAATAGAAAGTGCAAAGATGATTGGAATAACTCCAGCTTGATTCACACGGATAGGAAGATATGTCTGAGTGCCTCCTGCAACGTGATCTCCGCGAACTTGTTTGGCGTAAGTAACAGGTACTGGACGTTCTGCTTCTGTAACAATGACAACTCCCGCGACAATTAACAATCCGACTGCGAGGAATAAAATGTAAAGTGGTAAATTTGCTATGTTGAAAGTAAAGAAGAATTGTCCTATCTCTTGAGGAATTCGAGCAACGATACCAGCGAAGATAATCAAAGATACACCATTCCCGATACCAAACTCTGACATGAGCTCACCAATCCACATTATAAGCATTGAACCAGCGACAACAACTGAAAGGTTTGAAATCAATCCGAACAAAGAAGTATCTATCATAATTCCCTCTTTTCTCAACACTATCAACAAAGCTAAACCTTGAACGATAGCTAAAGGTATAGTAAGCATTCTGCTGAATTGTGTAAATTTCTTTCTTCCAATTTCTCCATCTTCCTGATACATAGCTTTTAATCGAGGAGACATGATAGTCAAAAGTTGCATTATAATCGAAGAAGTAATGTATGGACCGACTCCAAGCATGATGATAGAAAGTTTAGACAATCCACCACCAGAAAATAGGTTGAGTACGCCAACAAATTGGTTATTATTTATGAAATTCTGAAGTTTAATAGTATCAACACCTGGAATTGGAATTGCGGAAAGAAGTCGGAATACAACAAGAGCTCCAAGCACGAACAAGACACGATTTCTCAATGTCTTATCTGTGAATATAGCTTTTATTTTATTCCAAACAGTTTCCATAATTATTTTACACTTCCACCGGCTTTCTCTATTTTAGCACGTGCACTCGCGGAAACCTTGCAGTCAACAATAGAAAGTTTTTTGGTAAGCTCACCTGTTCCGAGAATTTTCACGGAAGGCAAATTACCACCAACGCGACGAACTAAACTCTTTTCAAATAATGATGCTGGATTTACGATAGCACCTGCATCAAAAATATTTAGTGCGACTACATTCACTGGTGAAAACTTTGTTGAGGCTGAATGAAAACGATATCCGCGTAGTTTGGGGATCTTTTTTATTATATCACGCATTTGTGGACGACGTTTATTACCAGCACGGGCTGTCTGTCCTTTGCCTCCACGGCCTGAAGTCTTACCACGCGTACCGCCACGCCCAACTTGCTTGGCTTTTTTATTTGGTGTTTTTCTTTTTAGTTCGTGTAATTGCATATAATTTATTTATTATTTAACTTCTACTTTTGGTGCTTCTTCGGAAACAAACGCAGGTGTTTTTACTGCAGGTGTTTTTTCTTTGAGCATGTAAAGAGTCTTGTAAGCAGCACGTGCATTGTTTAATTTGTTCTTGGTTCCAGAATGAAGTTTAGCAGTGACATTTTTGATACCAGCAAGAACGAGCATATCGCGGACAGTACTTCCTGAAACCAATCCTTTACCACGGTTAGGCATGATTGAAAGTTTTGCACTTCCAAATTTTGCAGAAACTTCATGAGGAATGGACATTTCTTTCGTTGTCTTTATCTTGAACATATTTTTCTTTGCTTGGCGAAGAGCTTTTGCAATTGCGATAGCTGTGTCTCCTCCCTTTCCTGTTCCAAGACCGACAGATCCTTTCTTGTCACCGATTGCAATAGCAACAGCGAATGTCATACGACGTCCTCCGGCAACCACACGAGTAACGCGACGAATAGAAACCATCTTTTGATCGAATTCTGGTTTTGGTCTCTCAAATGAAGGTCGTGATCGGCGAGTATCGCCTCCTTCACGCTTTCCACCATAAGTTGTCTTACTGAAACTTCGGTTGTTGTTTGGTGTATTTGTTTTTGGTTTTGCTGTTGTATCCATATATTTTTATATTAAAATTTAAGACCGGCGGCACGTGCTGCATCAGCAAGAGCTTTTACGCGACCTGTATATTTAAAACCATTACGATCAAATACGCAGGCTTTGATACCTTTTGCAATAGCAAGCTTTGCAACTTCAGTACCGACAGTCACTGCTCGATCTGCCTTTTTCCCAGTTTTAACTTTCATATCTGAAAATGAAGCAAGAGTTGTTTTCTTTCCATCATCAATAACCTGGGCGTACATATAATTGTTTGAACGGAAAACAGAAAGACGTGGAATTTTTGCTGTTCCTTCTATCTTTGTGCGGATTTTTTTCTTCAATCTTATTCTTTTTTCTATTTTTTTATTCATATTTTTTATGCAGCTTTCTTACCTTGCTTACGACGAACAACTTCATCACTATAATGAAATCCTTTTCCTTTATATGGTTCTGGTTTCTTCATTGTGCGGATTGATGCAGTAAATGAACCAACCAATTCTTTATCAATTCCTGAAACTGTAATGTTATTCTTTTCTGCTGTGACAATTATCCCGGTTGGAATAGCAACTTTGACTGGGTGAGAAAAACCAAGTGCGAGGTTGAGTGTATTGCCGGCAACTTCTGATTTGAAACCAACTCCTTCAAGTACTAGCTTCTTTGAATATCCTTCGTTTACACCGATAACCATGTTTTTAACATGTGAAGCGTATGTACCCCATAGAGCATTTACACTTCTGTCACCTGTCTTATTTGGAGTGAAAGTAATTTCGTTCCCAGCTATATGAAGAGTAACATCTCCTGGGAAATCACGTGTAAGCGTTCCCTTTGGTCCTTTTACAGAAAAAGTAATACCAGTAAGTTTAGCTTCTGTACCTGCGGGGATTATAACTGTTTGTTTTCCAATTCTACTCATATAATTAATATAATTTAAACAATACTTCTCCTCCGACCATTTCCTTTTTTGCTTGTCTGTCAGTTAAAATTCCTTTTGGTGTTGAAAGAACAGTCAAACCATAGCCATTGTGTGTTGGTTTAATTTCTTTTACACCTTTGTATACTCGGCATGATGATTTTGAAACACGCTCTGCTCCTGTTATTTTTGGAGCTCCATCTTCGGTATATGCAAGAGTTAATTCCATAACTGGAAAACCTTTCTTCGTCTTTTTTGTAACAGCCTTAAGGTAACCTTCTTTGACTAAGCACTCCGCAATAGCGAATTTGATTTTTGAATGAGGAACAACAATAGACTCATGCTCTGCACAGCCTGCGTTTTTCACCATATTTATCATGTTTGCGATTTGATCCATTGTTTTAAATAATTAAGAATTAAAAATTAAGAAAAAAGAATTAAATTACCAAGAAGATTTTCTAACTCCTGGAAGCATTCCTTCGTTGGCAAGTTCACGGAAACAAATACGACATAGTCCGAAATCTCTCATATAAGAGTGAGCGCGGGAACAACGAAAACAACGATTTGTTTCTCGTGTACTAAAT
>Ga0066603_10000729_pt1 | contig 24336 bp, 37 predicted proteins | sample Higcelweek8metaG_FD_59482 | JGI IMG/M metagenome (GOLD analysis project Ga0066603, IMG submission 59482) | Freshwater pond sediment microbial communities from the University of Edinburgh, under environmental carbon perturbations - High... | ecosystem: Environmental > Aquatic > Freshwater > Pond...
CAAGCGGATCACCACCGACATAGACCGTTACTCCTTCAGCGTGAGCACACAGCATACATCCCGGTATTGATCCTGCCTGTAGAATGTCGAACTGATGGGGGATAAATCCCTCGCCCAGATCCCACAAATCATAGGCGTATCCGATTGGTGCCGAATACTGCAGGAATCTATCAAGCCAGCCGTAAGCCCTGCTACCAAACACAAAACCACCAGCAAACGGTGGCTGCGCCTCGTATGGTGCATCATCCAAATCGTTGGTGTTTTCACCAACGGTAGCCAGCAGAGCCGCCTGCAGCCGTCCGGTACTCTTGTAAACTGCTGTATTGGTTGAGAGCCGGACATCGATAGGCGTGTGCAGCATCGGGCCGGACAACAGCGGGAATGTGTTATGGGCTGTGCTGCCATCAAGTTCCAGCGTGTCGTAATCATCAGAGAAGAACAAGCGGTCCCCGGCAGACAGGCGGGTGACAGGCCGGGCATGGGAGAACATCGGAACGGTAGGCGGTGCAGTCTGAATGCATCCGTCGTCAGTGATAGTCATATTCCGGCAGGCGGTCAGCTGGGTTTTGCCGGTTTTATGGTCGGCTATCTGGCTGGAAATGGCTTTGGAGTCAGTCAGGCCCAGGCATTGGCGGAAAAGGATGGCTTCAGACATCAGAACGTCCTCACAATCCGCTGCTGCGGCAATCTTCCGCTACGCTCCTTTAGTACACGGCCACAATGGCCACCGGGAGTGTCCTCACTATCACCACGGAACTCCTTCAGGTGGAACAATCCTTTTTGAGGGTTGTATATCTCGGAATCCTGTTTAATAAATGCCAGATACAGCATGTAATCTTTCAGATAATCCAGATACATTACTGGTATTTCAGGAGCCTCGGCAGCTGGATCAATCGGCATACGGCGCACAGTAAGGCGGATCGTTCCCGCTGTTGCTACTGACCTGTTAAGCGTCAGATATCCATCAGAATAATCAAGGATATATCGGTCAGGTATACCGCTATCTGTTTGCCAGTTCTGCTGGAACTGTTCCAACTCGGCCAGCGTTGCAGGCAATAAACTCCTACCCCATGAGGTAGAGGTCAGATCTATCTGATTTGGAAGTACAGCGGGATGTAACGCCAGATGCCGACCGCCTGCAGGAACATCCAACAGGCATATCGAGTCCGTGAGGGAATCTTTTATGCAGCGGGTCAGGCGGCAAAACAGATTAATAGCCTCTACATAGTAGCTCTCCAGCTCATTATCACTCCAATACAGAGAAGATCCTGAACCAACAAGATCATCCAACAAGTACCTAACCGATTTAATCAGCTCTGTTTTAGTGTTAGCCACCGGACACCCCGCTGTCTGCTTTATTTACGCTTAGTCGATGCGACAAACTCACCAGGGTTACTTAACGGCCAGTCCCCTTCATCAGGCTCAGTATTCGGCCCATCCTCCAACACAACAGCTGGCTGATCAGGTACATATGGTTCATACAAGGAGCTTTTAAGTATTTGGAGATAGTGGCCCTGATTAATAATTTCACACACACTGTCACCAGACTGGTTACGCCTGAAGGTGTAACGGATGTTCCCAATATTCAGCTCGGTATCCCCATCCCGATCTATCAGGCATTTTACCCAGAAATTAGGGGGCATGGGTGGACGACGTGCCAGATTAGCAGCAGCTTCTGAGGCACAGAACGAACATAACACCCCATCGTTATTGTGATTATTACGGCACTTTGGGCATATTTTTTGCTTGAATACAGTGGTTGAGGCGGATTGCATAAATGTCCTCCTGGACGTCATGGCAGGGGGAGAGATGTCACAAACCACTCCCCCTGCGCGTGGAGCAGAACTACTGACCGACAACAGCACCACGATACTGCAGCGCCACACTGACCGTACCAGCTGCCTTTGTTGCAGCTGCCGTGGTTATCTTGGCTGCAAGTACGCGATCACCGCTTTTTACATAACTGTTTTGGGTGCCTATATCAGACGCACTTACCGCATCAACACCAACAAGGTTAAGCCCCCCAGCGCCATTAAAGGCAGCCAGAGTACAGGCAGCGCCGATAGTCGACGCCGTCAGGAAGTCGGTACCAGAAACTAGATCTGTTCCCGCATCGTTAAGGACACCAAACGTCATGGCCACTACCGGAGATGCATTGGTATCAATATCAGTTGACGAGGCATACCCCCCCACCGGCTCATGACCGGCAGGAATTTTGCAGAACAACAGCAGATCACCCACCGCCAGGCTGGCGTCTACCGCAACAGATTGTCGGACACACACCACCTCTGCGGCACCATCAACGGTAATAGGTGGCAATTTTCCGGCTATGGCGTTAGAAATATATTTTGCCATGATTACAACTCCTTATTTAATAGTTGTTGTGTTCCCCTGCCAACATGATGCAGGCAGGGGAACAAGGTTGTGTGATTACGCATTAGGATCTTTGGCGTAGGTATCAAAGGCAACCACGCCGTAATCCAGGCCGTTAAAGGTCACTTTCTTGCATCCCCAAATGCAGCTGGAAGAAATGATCAGGCGGTTGTTGTTGTCTGCCATCTTCTCAAACCAGTCAAAACGCATATCCGTGCCAGGTGAACCGTATGCCTCGGTAAGCGCCTGAGTACCCAAAAACAGCGCACGGGCCGCAGGCAGGTTTGCGCTGGCACCGTAATCGTTAAAGCGGATCACGTTTTCATGTTTGTGCAGCACAACATTATTATACTCTCCCAATCCGCCCTTGCAGATGGGTGAAGCCTTACCGACCGAGGTGGCCAGCGCCTTCTGAATATCCAGCCATTGGCCGGAGGCAGCAGACGTCCGCATCGAATACTCTTGCCAGTCATGCATGACCAGCACGAACCGCTTTTCACCATCAATTCGCACCGGCTGGATACGTGGAACCTCTTGAGTACCACCGCCCATAGTGCCAGACATGGCAACAAACCGGTCAACATGGTTCAGGTTCATGGCGGTCATGCTGTTAGTGGCGTCATTTACCACCAATGTTGATTTTGTGCAGGCAGTTCCGGGCGTGTCAAAGGTACCCAGTCGAGGCATCATCAGGTGGGCAGAGTCAGGGGCAGACAAGCTGTTGTTTGCACGACCACTCCAACCTACCGGATAAATAAATCCGCTGTTTACGCCACGGGAACCAGACAGATAGATAAATCGGATTTCATCCAGCAGACGAGCCCACCATTCTGCCATACGCCGACGACCGATATCGCGCATTTTTCGCAGTGTCCGCTTGCGGGTCATCCGGCCACCACCATCCACACCACAACGTTGCTGGTCGATGTAGACAGAGTCCTGGTAGAATTCCAACCCCTCTTCTGTGCCTTCCTGGGTGGCATCACCCTCAATAGGCTGTTGCTTCAGCTGCAAAGACAGGTCAAAGGTAATTTGGTCACCTTGATCGCTCTCCAGTTCCGTCAGGCGCTGAATAGGCAGAGTTGCCGGTTCGCCTTCTCCCACAAACCGTTGATCAAAATAACTTTCTTTCGGGGTGTCTGCTGCCAGTGCGGCAGAATTGCGCTTGATAGCCAGCGGGCTACCAACTCCTACTACGGTACGTGCCATGAGTGCTTCCCTCCTTTAGGGATGTGATGGGCAGCACTCATGCGCTAGAGATATTGCAGGACAGGTTTCAGCCGGTCCCCACTTATGTATCCTTCTGTACCAACTCCTTTTTTACTCCCACGTTGCCCGGAGCCTCTATTTTAAGCCGGGCTTTTTTGCCTGTTTTTTGCTGCAAGCTCACCACAGCTTCGCCAATCAGCAACGTGTCTCCAACGGCTATGTCAAAAAACATCGCCATGATCGTCATGCCCCGGCCAGGTATGCGGCTTTATCAGCAGGAGACAGCTTAGACACAGCGGCCTCCAGAGCCAGTCCTGACAATTTATCCAGATGAGCATACTTATCCTGCCCAACATCAGCAGCATCAGCAGCCGGGACATCCCGTAGTGTCTGATGGGAAGGGCGCTTTGCAGCCGGTTTTGGAGCAACCTGGGCAGGTTCTGCTTTACCTTTTACTGCTGCCTTTTGAGCCTTTTTCATTGCCTTAAACTCGGCAAATTCAGCAGCTTCATCAATATTGCGTTTGGCCAGGCAAAGCACCTGTATGCCGCTAAGCGATGCATTTGCCGGATCATTAACAACCCGCAGAACCTCACTGTTTAGTTTTGCATAGCCTTCAGGGTTTTTAGTCTGAACCAGACCAGGATTAGCCTTAAAGAATGCTGCCTGTTCAGCCCTCCATAACTGCTCAGAAATCTCCTGATTCTGACTGGATGCTTCCAGTTTGCGTGTCTCAAGCTTTAATGTGCGCTCTATCGCCCTAACCTGTGTACGACGTTCAGCCTCACCCAGATCTCCACTCGCATACTGATCATCAAGTTTATCTATTTCTGCCTGACCGGCTGTGGTAATGCGGTCAATCTCAGTCTGGTATTCCGGCAGAACATCACCAGACAGTTTAGGGATAAAGGTCACCGCAGGCACGTCATCAATAGCGAAATCATCGACACGATCAGCATCAGTATCAGCATCACCAGATACCACTGTTGCTGCAGACTCAGACGCTACGGCTGTTGAATCAGTTGCATTTACCGCCGGACTATCATCATCAACCTGATCATCGTCACTATTATCATCTTCAGTTCCATCATCTACGTCATCAGCACCCTCCAGATCATCTTCATCAGGGGCAGTCAATGCTTCACGTTCAGTTGCTGATAATCCTGCCAAATCTTCTTCTGTGTAACCCATGTTTCAAATCCTCCTGGATATGGTTTTGCTGCTTTACTGGACTCCCGCCGGTAATGGCGGGGCAATATTATTAACCACCGGTACAGCCGATGCATCGTGCATAATCTGATCTGCCGCAACGGTCAGGTGTGGCGATGCAGAAGCACCGCCTGCCAACTCCATTGATTTTGCCAGTGCCGTAAGCTTGGCAAGCAGAGCGTCAAGTTCAGCCTTATTCCCCTTTGCTACGGCCTCTTTTGCTTTACCCTCGATCAACGCTATATCAGCCTCAATCTTGCGCTGCTGCATCGCCATAATCTGTTCCTGTTGCTGCTGGGCCTGCGCCTGTTCCTGCTGCTGTTGCGCTGCCTGTTGCTGTTCTGCCTGCTGTTGCTCTGGAGTTACCTCTGCGTTCGGGTCAGTCATGCCGGTAATGTCACGCAACACCTTTACAAACTCATCACGCATCGGGATATCAGAGGCCTCAAAGGTAATGGCCAGCAGCTTCAGTCCCACTTCAGGAGGCAGCTTGGTAGTCATCTCCAACATGGTGTCAAACATGGCCTGACGCTGGGTACCCCTAAAATCCTGCTGATCAACCACATAGTCTGATTGCGATGCCGTGATTGGATTCAGTCCATCCTCACCATTTAGCTGCACAAACTGCAGGTCTGATTTACGTTCACCAGTCAACCGGAGCTGTTTTGGCTGATCGTAGAACTGTTCAATCAGAGACAACTCTTTTTCGCCCTCAATCTGAAACGCAAGCCGGTAGTTATCGAATATGTCAGAGGTAGTGGTGTAGCCCTGATTCTGCCGTGACTCTATGGCCTTGCCGCTTATGGCGTTTGTCTGGCGACCTAGGTTTTCGTCTGTCACACCACCAGCTGCCTGAATAAACTTTGCATCCCGCTCCATCAGCTGCACATGGCTGCTGGCAAGATTCGCCTGTTCCTGAATATCAAACCGCTTACCCGCATTAACTTCTATGTAACCATCGGGCCTGCTTACTTCATCCATAGCCAGATCAACGTTATCGACGGCACCCTTTTCAGCTACCACCTGTTTGCTATTCAGCAGATACAATGCTTTACTGCTTCGCTTATTAAGGTCGTCCTGAGGATCACGAACGCCGCGTGTAACTCCGAATGGAGCGTTGTCACGGCCACGTCGATAGGCCCAGATCGGTGTGAAGGGAAACTTGTTATGCCAGTAGGGAGAAACATTATCCTGCAGCACAATGCCGCCCTTGCCACTAATACACAGCACCATCAGCCGCATCACCATCTTGACCGAATCATAGGTACTGGCCAGACCGCTACTGATTGCCCAGGAATGGATAGGATCGTCATAATTAAACACCGCACCATGATACGCAGCGCCCTCTTGCCGGATGACCTTTGTCTTTTCCGGCACCCGGTACCATGCTTCACACAGCAATACCCGTTGCCTTGATCCACACCCCATCAGATCACCAATAGAGCCATTCATCAGGCCCATTGATGCCGGATCATCATCGTACAGATACGGGTTACCAGACTCCCTGTTAACCTGATTAATACTGATGATGTTGTTAGCAGCTACCCGAAGGTCGGCGGCATGTTTAGGAAACATTATTTCAGCAATATCCAGATCAACCCACTTTTCGCGCAGCAGAAACCGGGCATCAGCCAGATCAGGAGCAATACTCAGCGGGTCGTACCACATATTGCGCCATGACTCCCGGCGCACGAATAACGGTTCATCCTCAGAATCATTGCGGATACCACTCTCAATCCACCCTAGGCCGACCGTAACCGCATCAGCAAACGCAGCAGACCGTTCAAAACTCGCCTTGTTCACGTCAGAGAGATATTTCATCAGCGACGTTTTGCTTTCTGACGACTTCCTATCCTCCGCCTTGCGAGGCATTACCCGATAATCAACCCGCGTCCGCTTTTCAGTACCAGTAATCCACCGCAGAGTAGTAGCCACCAAATTGAAAACACTGGCCGTCTGAGACCGACCCTCAACAACATCCTTATCTTCAGCATCCCACTGATCACCATCACGATAATCCTCATCAATGGCCATCTGATAACGGTTTTCGGCCTGCGTAAGTCTGGCCTGGCTACGCCACTCCAGCACCTTTTCTTTTCGTGTTTGTATGTCGTTTTTTGTGTCAGTCATTAAAAACCCCAAAAATAAAAAGGCCCGGACAATCTGAGAGTGTTAATCTCAAATCATCCGGGCCAGAGGTTCCGCCGAAGCGGTCAAAGGGTGCCGTTTATATGGTGCTACTCAATCTACTTGAATATCTCTTTACGCTCTATACCACAGACATTGCCTGCATTCATGCGTAATACTATTTCTCCGTTCATTTCTGATGCAAATTTTACCTTCTTCAACAACGTTGTCAATTCTTTTTTTAGCTCAGAGATAGTGTATTGCATCAGACCTCCATATCACCGGTAATCTTTTGGCCGTCCACATGCGCCTCATACTCGCCCACAACCTGCTTTTTCTTTTCAAACGGCTTCATATCAAGCAGATCATCAACACCGTTAGGGCCATCACAAATGTATTCCCGAAGGCCATGCAGATTCTGATTACTCAAATCAAACCCCAGCACCGTAGCAACCCGAAACTGATAGAGCGCAACCCGCCAGGCAATATCATCACTATAATCCGGCAGGGCAGGGTGGAACACGCCGTTGCGGTTCAACATAGATATCTCGCGCAACCGAGAGAAGAACCGCTCCAGCCGCACCAACTCATCAGCAGCCTTGTTTGGCTCGTTGTAGATCCAGGCATCATCTTTATGGATGTAGCAGGACACCTGCAGCCTTCTGTTGCGCACACGCAAGTGCGGTTCTTCCTTATCCCCAGCGTTAACCGCAAAATGACACAAACCTTTTTGAAGTAACGATTTATCAAACATACTGATAATCATGCCGACATCCCCCCTCGGACCCTGCTACGCCTGTTTCCACTATTCGCACCACTAACAACTTCGTAACTATCAACACCACAGGCCAGAGTCCTGAATGCATCCGCAGGGTTGCTGGCCCAATTATGCAACGGATAAGAAGCATACACACCCATCTTCTCATTCCAGGCCTTGCGGTATTCATCCAGAGCCGCAATCAAACGATTACAGTTTGCCTCATCAATCCAACAGGACGGCAGAAAACCCCTGACCTCATCAATACCATCCTCAATATTCTTGGTTCGCTCCACCGTTACCAGATTACGCAGCCCCAGCTTCCTCAGCTTTTCCTCTCGCGTCTCCACCTCATCAGAGGCCAAACTTCTGACACTGCTATCATGTGGCAGATAATGCGTGCCATACACATAGGGTTTAGCCAACAGTTCACGCACATAAAAGCCCAGAACCTCCCCGCAGTTTTCCAGATAATCAATGATTCGGTTTTCAGTACCAAAACGCTGCCGGAAAACAATACAGGTCGTATCATTCATCCCCAGATCCCAACCGGTATCAACCGGCAACCGTGGATCATACGCAACCACGCCCAATCTCTTGCCACCCCGCAGCTTTGCCATCTGCTGCACATAGTACGCACCATGAATAGCAGCATGAAACGCTTCTTCCGGGGTGCTGGGGTGCTCCCGGAACATATCATCGCCCATGGTATGTTTCTTGGCCACATACCAGGCAATCTGCGCATCATCCAGCTCAATCCCGTGTTTCAACCGCAGATCAACAAAATACTCCTGCAGCTCTTTGGTCAACACCGGCGGATGTTCCTGATCCAAACGGTTACGCGGATCTTGCCACCAGCCAAAGAAATGCAGCTTAAAATCCAGCTTGTTTAACTGGGCACCTTCCTGCAACTTCTTCAGTGCCGTCATGCAGTAATCGTAGAAATACCCGCTACGCCCTTCAGCGGTACTCTCAATCGTGATGTACTGCCCAACGTGAACCGTGTTCAGGGCACCTGTTACAATCTCCTGCGCTTTTTTAGGGTACTGAGCACAGACCTTGCCAAACTCGGTAACATGCAGGTATTGGAACGTGCCAGACCGCAGAGAAACACCAACCCGGATACTAGATCCATTGGCCAGCTTTAACACTTTGCCGGTTTCTTTATCCGTTGGCAGTGCCGCCTTCAGCTGTTCCGGCAGATTGTCATACGCAAACTTAATCTTGTTATCAAAGATCTCTTCAACATCGCCCAGAGTATGGGCGATGATACCGGCAGCCACGTTGCTGTTAAACAGGCAGGCATCAAGGTAAAGGATGCAGATAAATGTGGTAACGCCATGCTGCCGAGACTTCAAAATCAGATTTAAATACCAGAAAGCCAGATACAACAGCGTTTGCACATGGTTTGGCTTAAACTTGATCTTGTTGCCTTTTTCATCCCTGATCCAGTAGAGATTATTCAGGCGCCACCATCTATCACCAAAGTTTGCAACAAGATCTGCAGGCAGCTGCTTGCGAGACATCAGGGCGTACTCACCAAATCCTTGGTAGTGTTGTCAATAGCTTCCAACAGCCCCTTAATGCCCATATCAACCGCTCCACTCAAGTTGATATTTTCCTTGGTCATCCCTAAAATCTTAGCCAACTCCACCCGGCTGCCATGCTTCACCGGCAGATTCACCACCGTCCGCACGCCTTCTTTACCGGCCACCTGCTCAACCTCCAACAGCTCCCGCACATCCTCCGACAGACTACTCAAATCACCACTACGCAGGTTACTCAGCATCTCCGTATGATCCAGCATCAGCACCCTCAGATGCTGATCAATCACCTTATCCGCAATCACTGCATGCCGCTTTGATCGTTCTGCCAGTATCTCGTCAATCCGTGCCAAAATATTAGCATTGGTTAGTAATTTAGATGCATTAACCGTTGCCGTGCTATCCTTCACATCAGGATAAACCCGCTTATACGCCTTCATCCCGTTACCAGCAGCGGCAATGTACTGCCAACAAAATTCCTCATGTTTTGGCTTCAGCTTCACCGCATCGCAGCCGACATCAGCCTGCAGTCCAGGCAGCACAGCCTGACCAGAAACCCCGGTAGGCTGTCCATCCAGCAAATTCACGCTGCTGCTATATCCTGATTTCTCGACCATATTAACCTGTTGTTATATTATAGGATTATTTGCAATAGCTATTTTCAACCAGATCAAATTTCAGGCCGAAACACCCAGCACACGGGCCTGATCCCGCAACCGCTCAACCCGCTCAGTCAGCTCCCTATCGCTCATCTTTCGCCGGTCGACCGGCTTAACCAGCTGCAAGCCGGGGGTAGAGGCATCCTCCTGCCAATTCTCCAGCCCCTCGCCCAATCGCCGCAGCGCTGCCTTGGCCTGCTCTCGCGTCTGCTCGGAAAACTCCTCAATCTGCTGCGTGTTGTACCGGCCAACCACGGCAGGTTGACGATACGGCGCCGCCCATTCGCGCAACTCAGACACCCTCGGCCAAAATTTACAGCGCTTAATCGCCTCCGTAACCGCCAGATCAAACCCGCCATCAGCCAGATCCTGCAGGCCCCGCCAATACAACGCGGTCAGTTTATCCACATCATCAGCCGCCAGCTTATCCCCGCCAATCGGCCCGTAATAAACCGTCAGCAGCTTCATCCCCGCACTAAACGCCCTGGGCTGCATAAATCGCCTCCGTAACCCGATCAATCGCCGCACAATCGCTGCGCAACCGCTCAGATCGAGACTCAGGACTATCCCTGCCACGGGCCTGCGGTTTTGGTTTTCCCTCCAGCACAGAAACAACGTATTTCAGCGTTTTACCCCCCTGCATAGCCGTTATCTCAAAAGCGTCTTTGATTTTTTGTCGGGAATGCACCCGACACAACGCACTGGCCTGCTCGTTACAGCCTCCGGGCATCATCGTTCCCAGGTTTTGATGAAACAACCCCCGAAACTCGTTGATGGAAACCAACGACGACGACTCTTCCGCCTCAGTGGGGGGAAGGGGGGTAGTTGATGCTTGAGAAGAAGAGTCGTCGTTAAAGCCTTTAGGTTTTATCTGTTCTTCTTTCTTCTCTAAAGTCTGTTCTAAAGTCTTGCACGTTCCATGCGTTACGTTGCGTTCCTCATGCGTTCCGTTGCGTTCCTCATGCGTTCCGTTGCGTTCCTCTTGCGCTTTAAGTGCCTGTTTTTCCTTCCAGCGCTCTTTTCGCTCCTTTGCCGTTTCATCCTCCCGCACCGGCTGGCGTTTCTCCCAGTTGCAAATACGATCCGCCTCAATCATGCCTTTAGCTACCATGGCATCGTAGACCGCCACCACCTGATCCAGTTCCAAATCCAGCACTACGGACACCTCTTCAAGATCAATCCCATCCAATGAGCCACGATCATTACGAGAGCTGGTAAATTCCAGCAACGCAGGCCAACAGGCTATTACTACGTGTCTGGGCTGCTTAGACCGCTTGGCGATTATCGAAAATTTAGGGTCAGCAACCGTGCCGTGATACCACCTGAACCATTCCATACAAAAAATACCTTTCCAGTATGTCAGCCTGCCAGCAAACGATCCAGCGGACTCGTCACGCTTGTAGATTTACCCATCACATGCAGATATACCATTGTCGTCTCCAAGCACGAATGCCCCAGCAGATCCTGCACCTGCCGCACGTTATAGCCATCCTCCAGCAAATGCGTTGCAAAACTGTGCCGGAAGGTGTGACAACTGCCAGGGCTGGTAATGCCAGACTTCTGCACAGCCATTTTTACTGCCTTCTGCAACACCGTCTCATGAATATGGTGCCGCAGTGGCTTTTCAGGTGACGCCGCCCAGCGGGGATCAACACACGCCTTACGTGCCGGGAAAACCCAGTACCACCCCCAGGCAAACGGATAATCAGAATACTTCCTATCCAGCGCACCCGGCAGAGAAACACCGACACCATTGGCTACATCCTGCCGGTGCTGTTCAACCACACCCAACAGATGAGCTCGTAGCGGATCTGTCAGCGAGGCCGGTAGCGAGACAACACGGTCCTTATTCCCCTTACCTGCTCGGATCGTCACCGTCATCCGCTCAAAATCGACATCCTTCACCCGCAGCCCCAGACACTCATTCAGGCGCAAACCGCAGCCGTATAGCAGTTGGGCCATCAACCTGTCAGCGCCAAACATCTGCTTAAATACGGCAACCACCTCAGACTTAGTAAACACTTCCGGCAACCGTTTTGGCTTCTTGGCTCTCACTCCGTTAATTGCTCCTAACTCACGAGGGAAAACGTGCTTGTAGAAAAACAACAGGGCATTAAACGCCTGATTTTGTGTTGATGCAGCGACATTCGCCTGCACAGCCAGATAGGTCATAAACTTTTCAATCTCTGGCCCGCCCATCTCAGATAATGGGCGCTTGTGGTGAAACTGGCTGAACCGGCGCACCCAATCACAATAGGCGTCTGCTGTTTTTGGACTGTAGCCTTTCACCCGGATAGTGTTACGGATCAGGTCCAGAACGCGAGGCTTGCCATCGGTCTGCTGCACAGGTTGCGAATGCGGGGTTGCGTTGTTTCGTAATGCGTTCATGGCCCAATCCTTTCAGGTAGTTAATTTGTTTTGTGATATAGTGATAGGCTGCATAGATGCGGGATAATCATCGTTAGCGGCTTAACTGCCCCTTCATCTCTTCGATAAACATTTTTATTTTAGCCATCAAATATTTGTCCCTTACTCGCTCAACAACGCAGCAGCAGCCGTTGTGCATCTCCTCCCATCGCCTGCACTGGCTACCATACAGTTTCAGCAGGTCATGGAACTGATAGACGTTCCATTCAACAGGTCGTTCATCATCCCATTTGAAATGCCAATATTTATCCAGTCCGTCTGCTGGCGTTTCCAACAATTCCTGAGCACCCGCATGTAGCATCCCGGCTAATACTGCGCCTATATCCTCTTTCGTCGCGTCTGTTTGGTCATTCATGGTTAGTTCTCCCCTGCCCCTAACGGCTCAATCAACTCAGACTTGCTAATTATGTCTGCAATTTCATCAGCTTCCTTGTCGTAAGTGATAACCAGTTCCGGTAGTGTCTCTTCGGTGCCGCAAGCTGGTTATCTCGGTCCTCGTTATAATGCTCTAGCCACATCTTCAAATTTATGTGGCAGAGTTCCTGAAAGAATCGCGTTCCCGCATGTAATCCGCCCTGCATCCTCATCGTGGCTTGCAATGAAGGTCAGAACGTCGAACCCGACTTTCCGCAGTGCCTCTGCATGATGTTGATACGGGTACGGTGTCGTGTAGTCGCCTTCCGTCTGTATGCCGTTTTCAACAGCAACAGTCGTCTTGTGCATCGGAGTCAGCTTGCAGACAAAACGTGCGGGGTCAAATAAATCACGGAGTTTAACGGCGTCAATTTCGTAGCCAGCAACGGCAAAGTTCAGCGTGATTTTGCGGCCCTTCGGAAAATCCAGCGCCTCACCTATTCCCGCCACTTCCGACAATAACAGCGCATTGCCGCTGAACATGGTTTCCCGTTCTTCATCGTTTGTGGAATTGACAGAAATCTGCAACCCCGCATCGCCTCTGAAATCATGGTTCTTTATTTCCATCCAGTCAGCCAGAAAAGCAAACAGATTGCCGTTGTGTCGTGGCATCATTGTTGATACCACCGGATGAACCAAAGACCTCCCCACCAATGGTCGCACTTCATGGCGTATGTTTCGGGCGAAATCTAAAACAGCGGGGTTCCATGTGGGTTCGCCCATTCGCGCAAAATGCACGTTTAGCCGTTTTGTCGCTATTACTTCTGAATGCAGTGCCAGTCCGGTCAACACCTGATCCCGCAAATCTTCATAAGTGGCATTTATTCCCGGCCCTACTTTCGGCACGTCGCAAAACGTGCAACCCATCGAACAGCCGTATTGCGTGGAAATTGTGATTACCCATTTTTCCGACAGCGGCAAAAGCGGTGAACCGTCCGCTACCGGCTTGTTCTGGTTCAGGTTCACATCCTGCCCGTAGTCTGCTAGAGAAAGAAGCTCAAGCGGCCCCTTCGATGATTGGCACACTAGAATATTGCCTGTTGGTACTCGTAAATTTCGTATGATGTCCATGATTGTCCTTTCGTAGATTCGCATTATAACAAAACGTAGCAGCAGGCGATAAGGCCCGCTGCTGTACTAAAGCCGTTGTAACGCTCAGGCAGCGTCTCTTGTAAATCCGGCAGCGTTACGATGACCGCCCCCGCCGAACTGTTTGGCAATGGCGGACACGTCGAACTCTCCGATTGACCGCAGAGAATATGACCGCTTTCCGTCTGCTCGGTCGCAATAAGAGGCGCTGAAATCCGCTTCTGGGAACTTCTGACAGAGTTGGTTCCCGACCTCAGAAATGTTGTCAGAGAGATTAAGCACCGGCACTTTATAACCGCAGATTTCCTCCCACCGTACATTCCGGCAGGCCCTGTCAACTTGTGAATCTCGGAAAGCCTTGATTGCGTCGCCAGAAATGAGAGCCTTCGACAGATCAAACTCATCCCATGCGTCAAAGGTTTGATCCAGCGTAGCAATGTAAAGGAGTCGCCATTGAAAAAATGCTCCCACGCCAAGACAGCACCGGATTTTTGCAGGGCGAAAGTGACGTAAGGCAGCCCCTCTAATTCCTTCCAAGCTGTCTTGTGGTGGTCAATGACAGTGAGTTTGTATTTTCCGGCGAGTGCCTCACAGGTTGCACGATCATAGGAAAAATCGACAACGAACAACTCCTCTATCGTTTCTGGCAGTTCAGGCACTGGTTGCCTGTACTGGACAGGCCGGAAGAATATCTTTTCGTCAGAGTCAAAAGCCTTCCAGCAGGCATAAGCGGCCCCGAATCCATCAGCATCATTGTGGTAAAGTACGGCTGTTTTCATGGTGGTAATTCCCCCTGTAATGGTAATCGCGTTACAACCAGCGGCACGACCCGACCGCTCAAAACCCGGCGGACGGGTCGTGCCACAGGCCCTCCAACCATGCATCTCTGGCGTCAAAACCATCATCCGTCGCAGCGATTTTGTATTCGACAAAATCCGGTTGCCCAATAGCGCCCTTTGCTATACCTCTCCGTTCCTCGGTAATCGTTATAAATCCGATCTCCGGCAGTTTTGTAAGCCAGAAATCGAACGGCACCCACTCGCATTCAGCCTTGCCAAAAAACACATCGGCACGGTTTGAGTACTTTATGACGTGAGTGTTTCCGCCTGCAAACCACGCCAGAAATGCGTTTCTCTCGGTGTTGGTCAAATCGAGGATGGAGGATAACAAGAGGGTGGACCGTTCTTTTGCCTCCGTTACTGCTTCCCCCCGCTCGATTGCATCTTTTTCGTTGTTCATATCCTTCTCCTTGGCGGTCATCCGCCATCCGTTAGGCCTCAGACCAGATTGATTCTGCTGTCGGCTTTATGAATGATCCTGACCAGCCGTGGAGTTTACCGCAGTCGCAGGGATAATCGTATTTGAGGAGTGCGGCCTGTTTGTCGGAGTACCGGCCACAATATGAGCAACGAGCATATGCCCCGGCGTCATGGCTGCCGGATTTTTGTATTTGAGTACCCCTGATCGGAGGGCCTGTCTCTACAACCAAACCCGCATAATACCCCCTCACCCGGTTTTTAAACTCCACATCCTTCCGGATAGTCTCCAGATCAATCCCCTGCACTCGTGCCAAATTCTGCAGATTATCCCACACGCACTGCCGCAGCAGTCCCAGTCGCAAAGAGATGTCCTCGACAGGCGGCTGCGCAACAAAATATGCCAACCGCTGCAGCATCTCCCCCAACGTATTCAGCAGATTATGCTGATTTTCCAGATCCGGCCTCAGCCCCAGAACACTCACCGAGCCACTGCTATATTTCGCCTGCAGAATCCGTTGTGCGGTCTCAATAGAGTGATACAGGTCCATCAGTTCCATCAGCGCCTCATACGTGTTGCCGCAACGTACCTCAGCCCTAAACTCGTCAAACTCGCTCAATATATGATCCAACTGCCCAACAATCCCGTGGTTGGATACAAATATTGCACACGGAAATCGATATAATTCATCCATAGAAATAGCCTGTTCGGTAGAGGATAAGGGGCGGCACTTCCCGGTAACCGCCCCGACTAACCCGGTTCTTCCGAATTTACAGACCACTCCTTTCCGCGAGCTCACGAATTGCCCGCTTATCAATCCCGGTATCACGGGATATATAGTTGACGCTGCGACCATCCTTCAGCAGCCTCAAAATCTCATCATGCCCAAACTTACTCATACCGCCCCCGCTTTTTTACGCCTGGTCTCGTTATATTTAGCCTTATTGATCAACCTTCTGCGCTCCAGCTCGGCCATATAGTATTGCTGCAGAGTATCTACCTTAAACCGCTCGCCCGATTCATCCCGCATAACCTGGGCTATACTGGCCCATGGCATACGGCCCCTCAGCAGGCGAGTGATTCGTGAAAATTGAGCTTCTGCCAACACAGCAGCAGGGGATACCACCAGGCCCTTTCTCCATCCGCTGCCAGCAGTACCATCCTTTTTGGCGCGAGCTTTTGGCTTCATCTCGTCAGTCATTGGCTTTACCGGAGGTATGTCCGGGTAGATCCGCGTACGCACGCATAACAGAAGTACAACGGCACCGACAACATGGCCGTCCCTTCTCCAGTGCCTGTTTGCCTGCCTTGATCATTGCCACCCAGCATCATTTTTTCACATTTGGGACATTGCATCCTGAACCCCTGCAATTAATTAAATTGTTACGGCTTATTAAGCCCCACCATTTCGCTTGTCACGATAGCCGCCGTCCTGCCTGGGCTCCAACTCAGAATAGGACGGTTAGCACTGATGAACGTGTTGATGTCGTCAATCATCCCCTGCAGCTCTTTACTGATAGCTTCAAGCTTACAATCTTCTGGCAACTCACCAAAACAATCATCTTCCAGACCACGGGCATAGTTTGGAGTGCAGATAACCAGATCCAGATCTTCGGGCTTGGTGTCGTTGTTTTCGCAGTAGTCGGAAATATCATCTACACTGAAGAAATATTCGTCACCATTGTGCAGGCATAGCGGGGTTATCCAGTCCCATGCCTCCTTTGGCATAGCGTCGAATCTGGCCTGTTGCTTGCTAGTCCAGCAATCTGTGCAGATAGTGCCTTTGTGTTTTGGCACCAGATTATCGCAACCTTCAGTTTCACAAACCTTATGAGTGCAGCCGTCCCAACGGGCAATATGTTCTGAACTGGGGCCTTCACCGTAAAAACGACCATGACGCGAAGCCCAACCGGTGATAGTTGCCTGCTTTGCGGCCTCTTCAGAATCATACAGGATTACTTTGTCTTCTGGCTTCATTGGTTCCACCCCTTACAGGTATTTCCCACCAGCAACACGCCACCAAACCCGCTCAGCCCTGGCTGGCTTGCCGCACGGTAAAACGCTTCAAAATCCTTACCCTCTCTTGCCACCTCAGCCTCCACACGCTGCAGCAGCTCCAGTCTGCCTATCCGCTGGCCGTCAGCATGTGCAGTTGCCAGATCCGCCTCATTAATCACGCCGACAACAAAAAAATAGCCGAGCGTAAGCGCAAGGACCACAAATGCCAGCAGCTGCAACAGAAACATCAATGTAGATGCGCCATCATCGTTCAGCGGCAGATCAAGCTGTTCCCATTCACGTACCCATGGCAGATTTTGTTTACCCATGATCAGGCTCCTTTCTCCATCAACTCCAAATAATCCGGCTCACGGTCACCGCATTCCGGCTTAGGCCGGTCCTCCAGCATTGCCGCCGTTTCCTTTTGTCTGTGCAATACCTCTCCCCTGCAGTAGGGAGAGAGCTTACAGCGTGCGCACTCTGAGCCATCCGGTTCTACCGGTTTTCGGCGAGCACGCTTGCGGGGGTATATGCGGGGAAGAGAGGGGGGCATCAGGCCGCAAAAAACTTCAGCGTCTCAGCAATCGGCAGAACCTGTCTGTTGCCATACTGCAGCACCTGCTCAACTTTCCGCATGCTTGATGCCGCGCTCATCTGCCCGATTGCTCCGCACAGGCTCATAGTGGCGTTATGTTGCACCATCAAATCATTGGGCAGTTTGTCAAAATCAGCCACCGCAGCCAACGTAGCGCGTATTTTTTTGGTTATTCTGGTAATGCGCCGTAACTGGTCACCGGCTACCTGCACCTTCTGAGCGTCGGTCAAACGCTGCAGCCCTTGATTTTCAACCGGTGCAAATACCTTGCTATCCCGCATAAGCCCTTTACGGGCGGCTGCCATTATGTGCCGGTGCTGCCGAACATCCCGGCCTATCAATGCAGACATCTGCTGATAGGTAAGCAGTTCACCAACTTCCAGTTTGCTGAGGGCATCTAAAATAATTTTTGCATCAATACCCATCTGAAACACCGTTGTTGCCATAACTTGTCCTCTCTCGTTAAAATCCCTTGTCTTGCCTTGCCTAGCCCTGCCGGGTCCTGCCATGCCTCGTCGCGTCCCGCCGAGCCTCTCCATTACCTGCTATTCAAACGTTAATATCTCAATTATTTAATACATCCCTTGTCTTGCCATGCCTGGTCTCGACCTGCCCAGTCTTGCCATGCCGAGCCGTGCCGAGCCGGGACAGGCCAAGTCCGGCCTTGCTATGCTATGCTATTCAAACGCCACTATTTCCGCATCAAACCTGCCATAGAAGCCGTTATTTCTTGGTCTGAAACGCCCCATACCGATAAACTTGCCTGCCTGGTCCAGATGCAAATCCAGCACATCCTGGGTAATGGTTTCATCCAGTACATAAATGGTTGCAGTTGCCTGCCACTGGGGGATAATCGGAAAACATTTCTCTACCCGGCTGCCCGATCCTCTCCGGCCATCAGAAGGAACAAACAACCACTCACCCGATACTTCATCGGCCTTTATACCCAGATCAAGTGGTTCTAAAACCAATAAGCCCGCCTCAAAATGCTTGGTATAGTTGGCCTTGCCTTTACCAGGCACCTGAATCCCTAAAAATTTTGCACACTCAGACAGACAGTTTTTAAGCGCCATCTGAGGAATAATCACCATGCCGGTCTCGTTTACATGCAACCTGTCTCGCCATGTCCGTTTTTCGTAATCCTTTGGCAGCTCCTTTGGCAGCTTATCTGTGGTGTAATGCCTGCTTTGGCTATATGGAGATACCGATGTAAGCCTTACCTGTGCTGTTTTCATGTTTCACTCCTCCTTTTTTAATATCCCTTGCCTTGCCTTGCCCCGCCTCGCCCGGCCTGGCCATACCAAGCCCAGCCTCGCCACACTAACACCCCTTAAACCCCCACCATCCAGCCTTTCCACTGCACTTCAGCAATCAACCAATCCGGCAGCCCCACCGGACCAGACAGAGAAAACATTGTTTCATCCGGCTGCACTAATCGTTCACTCCGACTGGCAATCGCCCGCATCTCGTCCTGTACCTCGCCCATCATCACCCGCAACACCCTCAGCTCTGAGGCAAAATCCACATCAGCAACGTAATCAGGATCAAACCGTTGATTGGCCTTTAAAAACAGATACTGCCACGGCACCAGATTTCTACAGGCCACCATATACTCCAGCCATAAGTGACTGGGCATATAGCGCTTATCTGCCCCCTTTAAACTGGTACTCAAAATGCGCTTCAGCATCTTGCCCTCATCTCGCCAGCCACAATCCCAGGCGACGTCCTGCATTTTCCTACCCGACACCTCCAGACACTTACGCGCGGCATCATCAAGCGATTTACAATCTCTCATCACCTCTTCATCAGAAACCTGTATCGGTGCCTTATTAATAAAAATCATAAAGGATACCTTTTGCCCCCTGTATTAAATTCAAGCGATCTGCCAAACTCAAACCATCACATCCTGATCAATCTGCTCTTGCTCTTTCTCAACCAGCACACCAGCCAGCTTTAATCCGGCAAGCTGCGCCTGGAAGCTACTGCCTGGCTTATCCACGGTATTCACCGGCCACCAGCCCGCATTTAAAATAGCGGTGAATGACCCGTATTTAAGCACTGAAGGGTAAGCCTCCCAGCACTTCACCATGTTGCCGTATTTTTCTATGATCTTTGCCTTTGTAGCGACACAATCAATAGTCAGGATAGGCAGATTCGATACAGATTCTCCCATAGATAAAAACCTCGTGTTTCTCTATAATAGGTTTATGCTGCCTGCAATTTGCGCTCAAGCCGGTCTGCCTGTTGGCGATATTTACGAGCATCATCACTTCTGCCGGCCTTATTTGCCCGTGCAGCGTTAACCCGGCACCGCAGTATTTTTTGTTCTTCAGGTGGCATCCGGCCCACCCGGACTCGATACGAAAATTCATCCTCGGTAATCAGATACGGATCATCCCCCGGTCTACGCTCTGGCACAGGCAGGGGGGGTACGGCAGGCGCAGCAGCGACAACCGGAGCCAGACACCCAGCCAGCAGCGACAGCAGCGCACCTGGCTCCTGCTGGGCCAACCGAATCACTATATGCTGTTCTGCGACAGTCATTTAACCCGACGATCCAGCACAGCCATACAGCTACGCAGTTCCTTCATGGCCTCCCGGCAATCCCGGCCATCAGCAAAGAACTGTTCAACAGCTACACGTACATGCTTGCTTAACAACTCCAGCGCCTGCGTATCGCTGGCACGTTTAACAATCTGTTTAACCGTTCCAGACCGGGCTTTTTTGTTTCCTGCGGCCACCATCTGCTCAACAGAATCAAATGTAGCGTTTCGTAAACTAGGCATATCGGTCACCTCAAAATGGAGAAAACAAAATGCATAAAGAACAGTTCAGAGCCATCTATGAAGCCCTTGATAAACTTACCGTAGCACTACAACTAAACACCGCTTACACTGCGCTTTTACTTGAAAAACAAGACGACATTACTGAAACAGAAATTGAGAACAAATACACAGAAATAGCCAGCTTGGTTACTGGCTGCTGCCATATTGAGCAAGTAAGGCGTCAACTTGCTTCCGCAACCCCGGACACCGAACAGCAATAGCTTCAAGTTCATCCAGCAGCTGCTGGCGGTTCATTGATTCCAGCGGCTTTTGATAAGCCAAAACAGATGATAAGAACCGATCAGGCTCTTCAATAATCACATTGCCAGTTGACGAATCTGAATCAGGAAGCTGCACAGTAATTCTGAGACACTGCCCTAGCAGTGTCAGTGTAGGACATTCTCCAAACTCGGTTTTTAATACTTTGATCAAATCAACCAGATCATCAACATAGGTGCTTGTTTTCATCGGCAGGCTCCTTTTTCAGTAGTTTTTACAACAGGCGGCAAGGGTAAAATATGGGCATTTCTGAACTCATACGCGATTGGCTCAAAGAACACGAAACGGCTGCCGGTCTAAACGAGCGACTGAAACTTGAGCAAGAACGCAGAGAACTGGAAAAGACCCGATACAAACAACAGCTTGCTGAACTACAAAGCAAAATTGATTCACTTCTTGAGCTTCTCAATCAGGCTAATAACCAGCTTGGGATTGAAAAGAAGCAAAACAGCAGACTGAAAGATCAGCAACAACAGCAAGAAGCACTGACACAAACACTTAAACAAGAACTTGAAGAACTGCGACAATCGACCAAACACAAGACCCCCAAGCGAAGCACTAACTGGAAAACGGTGTAGTTTTTACAACAGGCGGCAATACTATAATTATGAACAACAACAACTTAGACAACATGACTGACGAAAAAATTGACGAGCTAATTCAGCACTACCCACCGGGAGGACCAACAGCAGAAACACCGTACAAAATAGCGCTGGCCGAGAAGCACCGCAGGCTCAAAGAAAAAGCGGCAGCAGAACAGGCATGGAAAAACGAAATAACCAGACAGATAGCCGAACTTAAAAAGCCACACTGGACAGTCAATCCCAATTTCTGGTTTACATCCATTGCAGCAATATCAGGAATTATTGGTTGCATACTTACTTGGCACAGCGCCCAGCAGCCAAAGAATCCACCAATAAGCGGAGTTCAGCAACCTGCCTTGAATGTATTGCAGTTGACACAGAAGAAAACAGAGTTCCAACAGAACATATTAAAACCAGTATCCTCGTCACGCGGACCTCGTAAGCCAGGGCATCGGGATTAATGCGACCGATAATAAAATCAAGCATCGGCAGGCTCCTTTTTCAGTAGTTTTTACAACAGGCGGCAATACTATAATATTCTCAAGAGAGAAAATGTCAAGAGATCAATTCGCATACGAGAAGTTCATTTTAGAGCTAAATAAGTACAAATCTCGGCCTGGCATGACTGCCTCAAAAATGCTTCAGGCACTAGATTGTTCTGGCATCAGGTCTGAAGGTTTCTTAAGTGAAGTAATGAATGGCAAGAAAAAAGCAAATGCTGCCATGGTATTCGCGTTTGAGAATCTTATCGCTGAAGAAAACAAGGCAATCGGTAAACCGGTTATGCCAGACTATCAAACTGATTTTGACGACAGTGCTAAACTCAGTGAGGAACAAAAAGAAATTCTCAGTCTATGGATGGATATTGATGAGACGGATCAGCCGATTATTAAGGCTCTGATGACAAAATTTGCTGGCAGACAATCAAAATGAAACGGAGGTAAAAAAAGTGTGGTTATTTGATTTTTTTAAAAGAAAGAAGAAGCCTAAAGGGTTACCACATCAGTTAGGATTAATGTTTCTGTTTAAAGATTTGGTTTATTGGGTAGATGATGGTTTTGATTTTTTGAAGAGGGAAAACACTATATTTCTGGACAGGAATAACCTTTATCTGTTTTGCGCGGTAATAATTAAGAACTGTTATGAAATATTTTATTTTCACCATCGCAACAAAGATCATATCGAAAAAGAATTTTTAGAAGAATATTACCAGAGCATAATAGACATAATTAAAATTCATAATAATATTGAATATAACGAGGCTTACGATATTACTAAGAAGGGTATTGATTATTTTAAAAACATTTTTGAGGAGTCGGCTAAAAATAAAGACTGGAGTTTATTTGTTGACAAATTCTTTTTTGCTTATACTCATCTTGATGGACTTGATGAAGAGAAACACTGTTTAGCTTCTGCGCTGCCACCAAAATGTAAAGAAATAATTGATCAAATGGTTTGTACTTTTAATTAAAAAAGCCTCAATTACAAGGAGACCACCCAATGAAAAAACTTCTAACCGCAATCTTCCTATTCTCCACCCTTACCGCCTGCGCCACCACCAGCCAGCAGACTGCTACAACTCCATGCCCTCAGCCAGCTGCTACTGACAGCATTGCACAACGAGGCTGCTGTTCTCATCATAGTGGCGTCTGTGGCTGCGAACATGGTAGAGTAGCTTGTTGCGATGGCACACTAAGCCCATCATGCGGATGCCATCACGACGAAACCCCACAATACCCTAACTAAGGATTAACCATGGCCGTCCGCCCACACCCCTCAAAAACCACCCCTGGCATCTGGCAGATTGATTACTGGCCTACTGGTCGCAAAGGCAAGCGGATCTACGAAACATTTGAAGGCACCCGCGAAGCAGCCGAACAACGCCACACCGAACTATGTCTGCAACACTCCAGCGCCCACCGCAGCCTGATCAGCCCCAGACTGGAAGAGGTAATTACTGAATATCTCACCTGGCTACAACTGCACCGCTCCCCGGCCTATTACAAAAGCATGGTCTGGGCGCTGGATAAACTGAAACCGGTCTTTGGCAGGCATCCTATAAAAAATATCACCCCGGTGCTTTTTGATGAATTCAAAACCCTACACAAAGACACCCCGGCCCACTGCAACCAATGTATAGACTACCTGAAGGCAATCATAGGCTGGATGGTAAAACGAGGATATGCCCAACCGCTGCCGTTTGCTGTTGAAAAATTGCGCCACTTTCGCAGCATCCCCCAACCACCAGACCCGTCAGAGTTTCTAAAGTTCTTTCAACAGGTACAGCACAACTTGAGCAAAGAGGGTATAACACCGCAAGAACGCGACAAAAAAGAGCTGTTGGTATTACTGATATATGAAACCGGGTTGCGCTGGGTAGAGGCACGACACCTGCGCTGGGAACATCTACGCAATGACGGACGCCTGTATCTGGGCAGAACAAAAACCGGTGAAGCACGGTACACCGTCCTACCCGACTACATGGTGCAGCGCCTGTGGGTATACCATCAGCCCACTGGATACATCTTCATCAATCCCAAAACCGGCAACCCCTACACCACCATCCGTAAGCTGATCCAGGGTGCCAGAGAGAAGGCAGGCGTCAACGTAAAAGGCACCCACGGCCTGCGCCACGCAATGGGTACCGACACCCAGGAATCAAGCGGAGACATTCGCGCAACACAGGATATTCTTGGGCACTCAGACATAAAAACATCAGCAAAATATGCACATGTAGCAATAGGCAGGAAAAGACGAATATTGGAAGAAACGCGGGTATGGCGGTCTGAACAAATCAAGAGCGCAAAAAAGGTTGACACAAACCCCTCTGCTGAGTAATATCCGGTTTCCACGCAGTATTGACGGCGATAGTAGATAAAAAAAACGGTGTAACTTGTTGGTGTAGCTAAGGATTGCCTGTTGACTGTGTTAATGGCATTCAAGAGGTCGACAGTTCGATCCTGTTCAGCTCCACCATAAAAACAAGAAAG
>Ga0066603_10000730_pt1 | contig 24336 bp, 22 predicted proteins | sample Higcelweek8metaG_FD_59482 | JGI IMG/M metagenome (GOLD analysis project Ga0066603, IMG submission 59482) | Freshwater pond sediment microbial communities from the University of Edinburgh, under environmental carbon perturbations - High... | ecosystem: Environmental > Aquatic > Freshwater > Pond...
TAAGAAGAGTTTCATACAGGCTGTTAAACCAAGTATTATTATTTTAGTGGTTATGATTCTTACCGTATCACCATGGCTTATTAGAACATACAGCAATTATCCGGACATACGTGTACTAAAATCCTTTGGAACAAGTTTTACACCTGAACTCCGAAACTACACTGATGCTGTAACAAAAGCTGAATCTTTTGGACTGATTAACAAAAAACAAATGGATTCTATTTTCACGGTCAATTGGTACAATTTGTCTGACAAAGAAAAATTTAACTTATCGTGGGATGGTACAATTACACAAAGAGCAGACTCTCTTAATGCTTTAGTTCACGAACCTATTATTTCGAAGAGAAAGATAAAGAAATATGGTACCTATTTTTATAAAGCATGGTTTCCTACTAAATTTCTTGATATCAGTACCAAGGAACTCATATCGACAAGACCAATATTTGCAGCACTGCTAATTACTCCCATAATGATAATTAGCCTGTTTGCCTTCGTAGGCCTATTAAAATTTTATAGTCGATTTTTCAAAATAAACATAGTTTTTACAACCTTTATGGTTCTTTTCTTTATTATATCGACTGAGTACAGGAGAATGCTACCTGCATTGCCATTTGTTTTTCTTTATGGGATTTTGGGAATAATATTCGTTTATAAGAAGCTTATCACTAAAATGAAAGTAGCAGAAATAGAAGAAGTTCTTTTTAAATAAAAATATATTTACTTTAAAATGTTTACTAAAAACTTATTTGAGAATCTCTTTTTGAGAATACAATCAAATAAAAATAATTTCATAAATGCCATATATTATTTTGGTGGAAGCATAGTTGCTTTAGCTATAGCATTTGTCAGTCAGCCTATATTTGCAAGGTATTTATCCGCTTCAGATTTTGGGATATTAGGTTACTTTTCATCCATACAGGGATTTTTTACTCCATTATTCCTTTTCGGTATGACACAATATTTCTTAATGAATTACTTTCGCCAAACAGAAGATGAGAACAAAACAATGTTGTTCAATATTCTGGCATACCTATCCGTTGCAAATGTATTTATATCATTGCTTGGTTTCGCTGGCCTGATACTGGCATTTAAAGGACTTGCTATTTCTGTTCCTGTAATGCCTTACACTCTTTTTATTTTTCTAATTTTATACTTTAATATTTTTACTTCATTTATCCTTATAAGCCTGCGTATTCGCAAAAAAGCTTTTTCATTTTTTTTATTGTCAGCTATTCCTCCAATATTTAATGTAATTTTTGGACTCTTCTTTGTTATTAACTTTGAGATGGGAGCAGCAGGTAAACTTTTAGGACAAGTAACAACAAATATTTTAATTGGTGTGCTAAGCTTATATTTACTAAGAAATTACCTGAGTATAAATTTCAAATTCAGTTTCATACGAAACTCTTTTAAACATGTATTACCTTTAATTGGAGCAGGTTATGCCTATTATCCAATACAAAGTATCGACCGAATTTACCTTGAACGATTAAATAACCTGCCTGAGCTTGGATATTATAGCCTTGGATTAACTGCTTCTAATTTTATTAATCTGGCTAGTATTGCTCTATTTATGGCTTTTGAACCAGATATTTATAAGTTAGCAATTGAAGGGAATACTAAAAAATTAATCAAGGTAGGAATTGTATTCTTTACCCTTGTAGCATCTATGGTGATCGTTTTTATTATGATTTCGCCTTTTTTAATGGAGTATCTAACTAGTGGCCGGTATACCAGAGCATATAAATACTCAAACATTAATGCAATAGGTGTTTTCTTTATGCAGGTATTTGGATTCTCCAATGCAATTATTATTGCTCTAAAGAAAACTCAATATGCACTATATATAAACATTATTGGGGGTATCTCTGCATTGTTTGTTTATTATTTTATGATTAGTTGGTTTAAATTTCAAGGTGCTAATTACTCCTATATTATAATCGCTTTTATTATGGCCGTAATATCATTGATTTTTATTCGACAAGAGATAAGAAAAAGTGGGAATAATCTTTCAATAAGAAAAACAGCTTAAAACACTCCGATGCAAGCACCAGTTTTATTAATACTTTTTAATCGACCAGATACAACAAGTGTTGTATTTCAAGCAATACGAAAGGCTCGGCCGGACAAGCTTTATATTTTTGCAGATGCTCCCCGAACCGGAAACAATACTGATGTTATACTTTGTAATGAAGTTAAAAACATAGTAAGTGTAGTTGATTGGGAGTGCAATGTACACAAATTTTATTCAGACAAAAATCTCGGCTGTGGTCCTGGACCTGCTGCTGCAATAACATGGGCGTTTGAAAACGAAGATAGGCTCATAATACTGGAAGATGACTGCGTCCCGGCTAATTCCTTCTTCCCGTTTTGCAACGAATTACTTGAAAAGTATAAAGATGATGAACGGATATGGACAGTATCGGGGAATAATTATTACGAAGAAATAATTATTCCTTATAGCTACATTTTCTCCAATTATGGACATAGCTGGGGATGGGCAACATGGAAACGATGTTGGAATTACTTTGATATTGAAATGAAACAGTTAAGCCATTTCTTTGAAATTGGAGGATTTGAAAATGTTTTCAGCAATAAAAAAGAGATTAAATATTTCGATAACTATTATCGAAGGATAATGGATAATTCTAAATACAATAAACATGTTTGGGACTCACAAGCAAATTTTGCAGTTAAAAGCAATAGAGGATTATCAATTGTTCCAGCTAAAAACCTGGTAAAGAATATAGGTTATCAAGGTACTCATTCTAAAACTGAAGGCAAATTTCATAACCGAGCTACTGATGAAAATTATAGTATTAGCACACATCCAATCTTTGCACTACCTTATATTCATTACGATAAATATAGTTTTAAAAAGCATTATTTAGAACCACAAAACCTAATTAAGCGAATAGGAAGAAAAGTAAATAAATTATTTTTACTCATTTTTAAGAAAACATTCTAATTTTATGAAAATTGTCTGGATTTGCCATTTCAGTAGCAAGGCAGTTCAGGATATTCTGTGTCCTAGTAAGCGTATTGAGGAGATAGCAGGCTGGATAACCTCCCTAGCGGAAATGTTTGAAGGTGATAATAATATCGAACTTCATATTATATCACCTCATGAATATATTAGCAAATACCATTATTTTAAAATAAGAGGTATTCATTATCATTTTCTCAATGCTCATATTCCTTTATGGGGCAGACATTGGCCTAGATATTTCAGGTTTGACTACTATACTCATTTTTTTTTAACAAATCAAAAGATAAAATCAATAATAAATGTTATTAAACCAGATATAATCCATTTGCATGGTGCTGAAAATGCGTATATTTCATCATCTGTCTTACAATTTAGAGATTTATATCCGGTCTTAATAACTATTCAGGGCTTCATTTCGCAAACACCTGATAAGTCAAAATTTCAAATAAGGCAAAGGATCAAAGTTGAACAATCTATTTTAACTACTTTTAATCACTTTGGTTACCGAACATGCAATATGGGTAAAGACATTTTAAATATAAATACCAATGCGAAATTGCACTGGCATCATTATCCTTTCCCGGAAGTAAAATATGTAAAGACTCAAAAGCAATTCGATATAGTCTATTTCGCTCGCTTGACTAAAGACAAAGGCATTGAAGATTTGATTTTGGCTTTAACAATTATAATAAAAAAAATGCCTAATGTTAGACTTTGTGTTATTGGGGGGGCAAATAGTGCATACACTAATTTCCTGAAGAAAATGGCAAATGATGTCTCTATTGATAAAAACATAACTTGGACAGGATTCCTTCCAACACAAAAAGAAGTACTTGAAAAGGCCTCAACTGCCCGAATAAGTGTATTGCCAACTTATCATGATATTATTTCAGGAACTATTATTGAAAGTATGTTCCTTAAATTACCGGTTATAGCATACAATGTAGGCAGTATTTATGAAGTTAATGAAAAAGAAGAGATAATCACTTTAGTTAAAAAGGGAGATATAGACAGTTTAGCTGATAAGATTTTGGCACTGTTAAAAAACGAAAGGTTACTCGAGACAAGAGCAGAGCAAGGATATCTGAGAGCTATAGAAATGTTTGATAACAGAAAAATAAAATCTGATTTAAATACTGCGTATAGTAAAACGATAGAAGATTTTCAAAATGGATAAAGTACTTATTACTGGTGCAGATGGATTTATTGGATCGCATCTAACTGAAATATTGTTAGAAAATAAATTTAAAGTAAGGGCACTCGCTCAATATAACTCCTTTAACAATTGGGGGTGGTTGGAGGATATTCCTCAAAACACTAACCTCGAAGTTGTATGTGGTGATATACGTGATCCCCATTTTGTGAAACACATAATGAAAGATATTGATATTGTTTTTCACCTCGCAGCTTTAATAGCAATACCATATTCTTATATTGCACCTGATAGTTATATTGATACAAATATTAAAGGTACTCTTAATGTATGCCAAGCAGCTAAAGAATATGGGCAAATAAGGGTTATCATAACATCTACATCAGAAGTTTATGGCACGGCGCTATATGTTCCAATTGATGAAAATCACCCAAAGCAAGCACAGTCGCCATATTCTGCATCCAAGATTGGAGCCGATGCATTAGCCATGAGTTTTTATAATGCATTTGGACTGCCAATTACAATAGCTCGCCCATTTAACACATTTGGTCCACGCCAATCAGCCAGAGCAATTATCCCTACTATTATCACGCAAATTATCTCTGGTATTAAAGAAATAAAACTTGGGGACCTCACTCCTACCCGCGATTTTAATTATGTAATAGATACCTGTAATGGTTTTCTGGCAATAGCACAGTGTGACGAAACCATTGGCAAAGAAATTAATATCTCATCCAATTTCGAGATATCAATAGCCGACACACTTAATATTATTAAAAATATTTTGAAAAGTGATGTAAAGTTTACTACTGAAGAACAACGCCTCAGGCCAGTAAATTCGGAAGTATTCCGTTTATGGGGTGACAATACCCTTATAAGAAATCTTACCGGGTTTCAACCTAAATACGATATCCACAAAGGCCTCGAAGAAACTTGTATTTGGATGGCAAAGCCTGAAAATCTTAAGAGCTATAAAACTACTATTTATAATTTGTAACTGTTTTAAAAGATTAAAACATGAAACTTGTTATTAAGTTAAAAAGATATCTATGGCGTTTCCTTTTCAAAAATGCAAGATTGACGTATTCACAATCTGGTGAAGATATGATTTTAGATACAATTTTCTGTAATTTAGCCAAAGGAATTTATGTGGATGTAGGCGCAAATAATCCTTATATACAATCTAACACTCATTATTTTTATAAAAAAGGGTGGCGCGGGGTCAATATTGATGCCTTACCAGGTAGTATGGTTCTGTTTAACTCAATTAGATCAGAAGATACAAATATAGAGGCAGCTATAAGCAATAGCAATGAGAAACTAACTTATTATAAGTTCAGTTCTTCATTTTACAATACATTTAATAAGAATGCAGTTGAAGATATTAAAAAACACACTGAATATTTAGGTGAGCAAACTATTGAAACTATTAAACTATCCGATCTATTTTCTTCATTGAGAATAAACAATATAGATTTCTTGTCAATTGATGTAGAAGGACTCGATTATGAAGTACTCAAATCAAATGATTGGGAGAAGTATAGGCCAAAAGTTATACTTACCGAGTGTCTTTCTATTGACTTGGAACTATTCCAATCAGATAAGATATATCAGTTATTAAAAGATTACGGGTATAGCCTTTTTTGCAATACTCCTTCGAATGCATTTTATATTGATAAAGATTTTTTAAATGAAAGATTTAAAAATTAAATCGATAATTATTTTGACACCTCCAATAATCAATTAAGAATAAATCATTCGGTCTTCTTCATGTCTATTCATGAAGTTAAAGTAAAGTAGTTACAAATTATTAAAAAAATATGATGCTGGAGAACTTTCAAAAAATTCTAGATTTTATACACGAACTATACATAAAGCATGAAAACTATATTCCACTTCATGCACCCGAATTTTCTGGCAATGAAAAAAAATATCTAGAAGAATGTATTAGTACAACATTTGTTTCAAGTGTGGGTAAATTTGTTGATTTGTTCGAAATAGAAATAGCAAAATATACCCAAACAAAAAAAGCAATTGCATGTGTAAATGGGACAAACGCATTGCATATAGCACTATTGTTATCCAAAGTTAAACCGGGTGCCGAAGTATTAACCCAGGCTCTTACATTTATTGCCACTGCAAATGCAATAGCTTATTGCGGTGCAAAACCAGTTTTTCTGGATGTCGATATGGATACAATGGGATTGTCTCCAAATGCATTACTCCGTTTTCTGGAGACCGAAACTTATTATGATTCTGTAACCGATAAACAGTATAATAAAACAACAAAAAGGCCAATATCTGCTTGTGTCCCCATGCATACCTTCGGCCATCCATGCCGGATTGATGAGATTGTTGAAATCTGTGAAAGGTATCATATCCCTGTTGTTGAAGATGCTGCTGAAAGCCTGGGGAGCTTTTACAAAAGCAAGCATACTGGCACTTTTGCGCCAATAGGTGTTTTAAGCTTTAACGGAAATAAAATTCTAACCACAGGCGGTGGGGGAATGTTGTTATTTAAGGATGAAACTATGGCAAACAAAGCCAAGCACCTTACTACCCAGGCAAAGGTTCCTCATCCCTGGGAGTTTTCGCATGATGAAATTGGTTATAATTACCGAATGCCAAATATCAATGCCGCATTGGGCTTGGCTCAGTTAGAACAGTTACCATCATTCCTTGATTCGAAGCGAAAACTTGCAAACGAATACCAGAAATTCTTCGCTGGTACAGGTATTACATTTGTATCAGAACCGACAGACTCAAAAGCAAATTACTGGTTAAACTGCATTCTACTCACTGACAAAAAAGAACGGGATGAATTTCTGAGATATACTAACGAGAACGGTGTTATGACCCGTCCTGCATGGCAACTTATGAATACATTGAAGATGTTTGCAGATTGCCAGACTGATGATCTGAAAAATTCAATTGAACTTTCGCAAAGATTGGTAAATATACCAAGCAGTGTCAGAAAAAACATAAACTTATGAGTGTTATAAAATTACGCGCCCTAACCATTGCAGATTGTGATAAAACCCTCGCATGGAATAATCAGAAAGAAATTTCTGACTTATATTCTGCACATCCTTTCCCCGTAAATATTGAAATGGAGAAAAAGTGGTACGATAAAATACTCCTTTCAAATTTTCCAACTACTGTTTTTGGTATAGAGGAACTTGAAAACAATGAATTAATAGGAATTACAGTTTTAAAAGATATAAATCTAATACATCGTAAAGCCGAGTTTTCAATATATATTGGGGACAATAAATATAAAGGAAAAGGATTAGCGTATGAAGCTATGGAACAAACATTAATTTTTGGGTTTCACAGCCTTGGATTAAACAGAATATTCCTGAAAGTTACTGAGTCAAATCTTACGGCGATTAAACTATATCAAAAGGCCGGATTTCAAATAGAAGGCCTTCTGAAAGAAAGCATTTTTAAAAACAATCAATTTACGAATGAGCTTATTATGGGTATACTAAAATGCAATTTTGATGAGAAAAGTTGAAATTCTTAGTTTGGCAGAGGCTAAGAAATGGACTTCCTATCTAAAAAAGCTTCCTCCTAAATATCAAGATATTTATTATACGCCTGAGTATTATTCTCTTTTTGAAAAGCTAGGAGATGGAAAGGCAACATGTTTTATTTTTGAACAAAATGGAGATATTGCACTATATCCATTTTTAGTAAATTCAGTTAATGAGTTAGGATTTAACTTAAATAAGAACTATTCAGACATACAAGGCGCTTACGGATATAATGGAGTAGTTTCGAGTAGTTATGATCCGGAATTTATAAATGATTTTCATACTTCTTTCAACGCATTTTGCAAAGAAAACAACGTAATAGCAGAATTTACCCGTTTTAACCCAATTCTTGCCAACCATAAATTCAGTGAAAAATGGCTTCAAACTTTTTTTGACCGAAATACTGTTAAACTGACTATTGAGAACTATTCATCGATAGATGAAATACTTCTAAAATCATATAGTAAAGAAGCTCGGAAAAATTGCAGAAAAGCAGAAAAGCAAGGATTGAGAAGTAGTATTGCAACAAATAAATCGGAATATATAGACTTTTATGCACTATATCTTAATACAATTCAGTATATTGGAGCTGATAAATACTATTATTTCGATCAGGATTTTTTTGCCGAAATCTTTAAAACGATAAATTCGAATCAAAAATTGATATTGATTTGGTTTAATAAAAAAATAGTAGGGGGTTTTATCCTCTTAAAATGGGGTCAGTATGTGCATAATTTATTTTCCGCGGGTTCTCACTTACATCGGGACTTAAATATCAACGACTACATGCAGGACATTGCTATTCGTATAGCTTTTGAAGAGAAGGCATCTCAGATGCATTTTGGTGGTGGCAATTCTAATAAGAGAGAAGATCCATTATTTCAGTTTAAAGCCAAATTCTCAGATGAAAGAGGGGATTTCTTTATAGGAAAAAAAATTCATAATCAGGATGTATATGATTATGTAGTTAGCCAGTGGCAATTGAAAAATCAAGATAAAGCGATTACTTACGAGAAATTGATTTTAAAATACCGTTACTAATGCTGAAAAACATACGAGTTGAGAAAAGGATTATCAAACAATCCGATACACTAATTCATGCATTAAAAATAATGGACTTAACAGGTTTTAGGTCTCTGCTCATAGTTGATGATTCTGAATTGTTCATAGGTATTCTAAGCATTGGTGACATCCAAAGGGCTATCATTAAAAACATAGCAATAGAAACCAAAATATATAAAATATTAAGGCCCTCGCCTAAAATTGCTAACAGAGAAACGCCTTTAAGTCAAATTAAAGACGAAATGTTGAGATACCGAATGGAGTTTTTACCCGTAGTGGATGAGAATAAAAATATTACAAACATATATTTCTGGGACGAACTCTTTCTGGATCATAAATTACCTCCAAAAAATCAATTTGACCTTCCTGTTGTAATAATGGCTGGTGGATTTGGCTCACGGCTGCGCCCACTAACTTATGTTCTTCCAAAACCATTAATCCCTATTGGAAACAAGACTATGATGGAAGAAATTTTTGAACGGTTCGGTAATCATGGGTGTAAAGATTTTTATATTTCCGTAAATTATAAGGCTGAGCTTATAGAGTACTATTTAAGAGCTCAGAAACTACCATATAATCTAGATTTTTTTATTGAGCAAGTGCCTCTTGGCACCGCAGGCAGCCTTTCTCTGCTAAAAGGGAAAATTGATCAGACTTTTTTTGTCAGTAACTGTGATATTTTGATTGAACAAGATTATTCCGAAATCCTTGATTATCACAAAGAACAAAAAAATGATATTACAATTGTCGCTGCGTTAAAACATTACCCAATACCGTATGGCACAATAGTTAGTGGAGATGATGGTAAACTTATTGAATTAAAAGAAAAACCAGAGTTGACTTTAAAAATTAATAGTGGGATGTATATTCTTGAGCCACATCTACTCAATGAAATACCAGAGAATACATATTTCCAGATTACTGAATTAATTGAAAATATCAAATGCCGCAATGGAATGATTGGCGTATTTCCGATTACAGAAAAATCATGGAAAGATATCGGCCAATGGAGCGAATTAACCTATCACCAAAATAGCTTTTAATGCTTACTCAGAAAATTCTCTCTTTAAAGAAGATATTAGGCTTTTCTCTGATTGTTTTATTTATAGGACAATTTGACAGCATGTTTTTTGGATCTATTCCACTAATGGTGCTCTCAATTATTGGTGCAATTGTATTTTCAATACTTAATCCCAAATATTATAGTCAGAATTTTTCATTAGTAATGATTTTGTTAATATTAAGCCATTTCAGGATAGGTGATGTTTTTGGAAGTTTAGCAGGAATCTTGGGGTTTGTATTAATTATACTTGTTTTAATAAAAGGCCGATCCATTAATGAATTGAAATTAGGGGATAAAAATGTAAACTTTTTTATTTTCATCCTAATTCTTTCCAATATTATTGGTTGGATGTTTAAATCTGCTCTGCGAGCCGACTCTCTCTTTCTGGGGGTTATTGGTTTTGTCTCGATAATTATGATTTTTTACGTTGCAAAAAATCTCACTCTATCATGGAGGAAACTTAATATACTAGTGTCAATTGTAGTAATATTTAGTTTTTGGGGACTAATAAGTTCAATTGTAAATGGATTAAATCTATCTCCTTTTAAAACCCCAATATTGGGAGGTCATTTCTATATACTTGAACAAGATAACAATCTAGTAAATTCTGAACCTGGGAAATCATTTGTAAGTATGATTGACAGACCATCCGGCGAGTTTGGAATAATTTATTTTGCATTTCTATTTACAATATATTTATTTTATGAAAAACTTAATGGATTATTGTCTTTTTCAAAGAGAGCAATATTTTTATCTTCAATTTCAGCATTTCTTTTATGTATACTTGAGTTTTCAAAAAGTCACACTGTTGTTATAGGTGTTGCTTTAATAATAATTCCTATGTTTTCTGGCTTGATTCTTCGCGCGAAAACAAATCTGAATATTTTTAAAACACTAGGAATTGTTATAATTATAGCAGCTTTCATTGTTAGTACAATGTCTATTTTCAGATTTGACTATATACTATATCGGTTTAAGCAGCAGCCTGAACTATTTAATAACTTAATGGAAAATCCATTAACTGCTGAAGGAACTTCTCGTTCTGACTCATGGGGCTTAGCATACGAATATATATCAAATAATAATTTTTTTATTGGTTATGGTTATGCGAATGGCGGTAAAAATAGTATAGCTTGGTTAGGCCCTGATAATGTTGGTTATGCCAAATTAGATTATCATAACCTGATTTATTCTCTTATACCTGTTTTTGGGTGGTTTGGATCAATCGCTTTTTTAATGATAATATTAATAACGCTAATTAGATTATGGAAACTTTCAACACACAGTAAATTTATCCTTAGCTATAGAATTATTGGATTAGCTTTATTTTATTTTATCGGATTCTTTATGCTCGGTGAATTATCTATAACTGCGCTTACTACTCCTAACTACATGATTTTAATCTTTATATTTTTAGGTGTTTCTAATTCTGTGTATTTTAACCGTTATAAATATCTAGTTACCAAATGAGCAAAAATAAAATATTTAAGGATTACATTTAGCTAATGGAAATTGTGTGAAATATTTGTTAACATGAGCACTCAACATCTTTTCCCATGAGCATAAGAAACAGTATTAAAACATACCCTTTAACTAAGTAGTAGAACAACATATCTTATAATGGAAACCAGCAAACTAGAAATACACATATTATTACTATTTACAGGAGGCAATGGTTTTCCTATAGGTGACGCCTATACAAACCGAATATTGGCGATAGCAAAAGGATTAAAACTGAATGGCTGCAAAGTAACCATTTTAATACTTTATCCTGGTAAAAATAATACAGTTGGTGAGACCGGCACTTTTGAAGGCGTACAATTTATTTTTATGAGTGGGTTAAAAAGACCAATTAGTTTTTTGCACCGTAAATATGTTGGAATTAAAGGCATAATTAATGCAGTATTTTTTCTACTCAATTCTAATAATCCTAAAGTGGATTATATTCTCACTTTTTCACAAAGTTTCATTCAAAACTTCCCAATTTACTTAGTCAGTCATATTCGCAATATTGGATTTTTTCGTGAGAATAATGAATTCCCAATGTTGGTCTTAAATAGGGGTAATTGCAATCTATATACTTTGGAAAAATTATTTTTCAGATTTGTCAATAGCATTTACACTGGGTTTATATTTATAAGTTCTAAATTAAAAGAATTTAATCAGAGTCTAATAAATAGTAATTCTCCAATTGAGATTGTGCCCATAGTAGTTGATATTGACAGATTTATTTTCCCTCAAAAATCAAGGGTTGATGAAATCACTTATTGCGGTAATCTTTTTGGTGAAAAAGATGGTGTTAAAATCCTTCTCCAAGCATTTGCTAAGATATCGCATAAGCATAAAACATTTAAGTTAGTTCTCATCGGCGATATCAGCGACATAATTGAGTACAATAAGTTAAAAGAATTAATTACTGAGTTAAAAATAACTGACAAAGTTGAATTTACCGGTTTTTTAAATAGGAGTCAAGTGCCTGCTCAATTAGTACAATCCTCACTTCTGGTTTTAGCAAGACCTGATAATATTCAGGCAAAGGGAGGATTCCCGACAAAATTAGGGGAATACCTTGCATCGGGGAGACCAGTTTTGGTAACAGCTGTAGGTGATATACCTTTGTATATAACGCATGGAAAGAACGGATTTCTTGCAATTCCAGGATCAGTTGATGATTTTTCTTCAAAGATGGATGAAATACTGTCGAATTATGAAAAGGCGGCTGAAGTTGGCCAAGAAGGAAAAAAGCTTACTCTTACAGATTTCAATAATGTATTTCAGGCCAAACGAATACTTGAGTTCATGAAACAAACTATGAAAAGGAAATTATAATCATGGGAGCATTTTTTCTTAGCCACATTAGCGCTGTAATTGATAATCCAAGAATTGATTTAATATATCAAAAAAAAGGATTCAAATCACTATATTATATTCAAATCGGAGAATATAAACTCAAGCTATTTCGAAAACAAATACTTGATCTCCCAAACTATTTTCAGTATAATGGTAATTATATATTTGTTTGTGGTTCTTTATTTTACAAAGGATTAAGTTATAAGGATAGTATATCACAATTATTGTCTGATTTTTTAAGCAATAAGTTGGAAAATGAAAAACTTTATGGGAACTATGCCATAATATTTTATACTAGTTCAACAAAAGAAATTGTTTTTGCTACAGACCCTGCCCATATTAAGAACATCTATTTTGATTCAAAGAATAAGATAATCACCACTGACTTTCTGGCTTTAATCAATTCCTCTGAAAATAATTACACTCTAAATAAGCTTGCATTAATCGAGAACATTACAACTGGTCATTTAATAAGTCCGGATACATATGCAAATGAAATAGAGAAACTCGATAAAGTAAACTTTAAATCTATTGAACCAAACTTTCCGGGAATTCGCATTTATGATTTAACTCAAAAAGTGAATAATACTTTTTTAAATAGGAAAGATGCTATTAAACATGCAAATACGAAACTCTCAGATTATTTTCAATCAGTAGCAAAATTAACAGATGAATTTGGTGCTCATATAGGTTTGACGGGAGGTTTTGATAGTCGATTACTTCTTATGCATGCACGTAAACACATAAAAAAATTAATTACAAACTCATTTTGGAGGCCAAACTCCGCTGAATTTTTTCATGCTAAAGTACTAGCTAAAGTTGCCGGCATTAAATTTGCTTCCTTTGAAAAGGATCATTTTCAATTGCCAATAAAGGAAGTTATGTTAGAAAAATCTTATTATTTTTTTGATGGTCAGATCAGATCTCAAAACAATTGGGATCAGGAGTTTAATTTGCCGGAATATGCTGAGAAGATTGCTTTTGGTCATTTTGTCGGTTTTCATGGTTGTGGAGGCGAACAATACAGAAATGCAGACCGGTTTATTAAGCAAATCACAGTCAAAGCCTATATACAGCATGAATGGATGTTTAAACAATGTGTCAATGTATTTATTGATGATAACTTGCAAACTTTAGTTTATGATAATATAAATAAGAAAATCAGGAGACTTGCATATATAAAAAGAGATAAGATAGGATTAGAGGAATTAAAAAAAATACAAAATGAGATTTGGAATACAGCAAACAGGACTACCAGGATAAATGTACTTAATCAACAACAATTTTATTTTGCACCTTTTACAGAATTCCAATTATCACATGCAGCATATGATTATATACCTTACCTGGGGAATTCTCTTTCTTTTCAAATTGAACTTATGAAAGAGTTGGATATCGAATTAGCTGCGGTTAAATCCAATTATTCATTTGATATCTCTAAAGGTGAAACATTTATATATCATTTAATACCATATTTATTTAATATGCTACCAAGATCCATTTTCTATTTTTTGTATTTTAAACTAAGAAAACTTCAAACAAATAAATTCCCGTTTGCGTCTTTTTTTGAAAATAGTCATTCCTTTTTTTCAACCTTAAAAAGCAGCATTGATTTTGAAAAGTTATCTAAAAGCAATAGTCTTGGAAACAGTTTATCTTCCTTTGACATTTTATTAAAGCGATTAAATCCTAAATAGATCAAGATGATAAAGATATTGAAACAGATAATATACTACTTGATTTCATTAAGGGGAAGAGTTATAATGAATAAAAAAATAGCTGTTATTTATAACTCTTTGCCTATGATAGTTAGTTTATCAGATAAGGATATTAAACAGCATAAAATAACTTGGGGGAAATTAGGGTCAAAACCTAATTTAAAATGGTACAGAGTTTATTCTACTATTAGTGGGAACAATGAACCATCATATATTACAGAAACCGAATATTATAACAAAATTGAATTAATACTAAATAATCGGACTTTCAGTGAAGCATATTGCGATAAGAATTTCTATCATAATTTTATAGATAATCACTTGCTCCCAGATGTTTATCTTCGAAATATGCAGGGAGTATATTATACAAGACACTACAAACATATCAACTTATCTGGTGAAATTTCACCTTTTATACCTGATGAAGTAAATAGGATAATAATAAAGAAATCTATTGATTCTGGCGGAGGAAGAGGTATCCAGCTTTTCAATCGTGAGGGAAATGAATGGAAGAATAACCGAAATGAGCTTTTAACTGTAGATTTTTTAGAAAACAATTATAATAGCAATTTTCTGATCCAAGAATATATTGAACAGCACCAATATTTTAGTCATTTTAATAAAACATCTGTTAATACAGTTAGAGTATTTACATATCGTTCAGTAAAAACAAATGAAATTATTCCGATTCAGTCAGTGCTCCGTATTGGTCTTCCAGGTGCAATTGTGGATAATCAGGCTGCAGGGGGAATAGCCTGCGGCATAAATAAAGAAGGAAAATTAAATAATTTTGCAATTAATAAAAAAGGAGAAAAGCTCTTTGAGTTTAATGGAATTGATTTTACAAACACAAATATTGTTTATAAGTTTCATGAAATCATAGAACTTAGCAAAGAAATGGCCCAAAAATTTTATTACCATCGGTTGCTAGGTTTTGACTTTACTGTTGATATGCAAGGAAATATAAAATTAATTGAAGTTAATAATAGAAATAATGAAATCAATTTCTATCAAATGAATAATGGACCATTATTCAAAGAATATACAAATGAAATAATTGATTTTTGTTTAGATAACAAAATTAATCTTTGTTTTGACTTTGAAGTGTAACTCATTACAATTATGAAAAAACAAATTACTTTCCTGATAGATTACCGAGGAGTCTTTGGATCAAAGTTCAATGCAGTGCCATATAGGAGTGGGTTAGATAAAGATAAACTATTAAGTTATTTTATAGAGAAAGAATATGATGCCCGATTTATATCTTATTATGAAGTAAAACTTCCTACAATATTAAATGAGAATAACATTTTTATTCATGATTCTATTGAGGATAAAGGATATAAATATAAATCTTATATGGAAGATGTTATTTTCGCTTTGGAGCTTAATGGAGCGATAGTTATTCCAGGATATAAGTATATCAAGGCTCATAACAATAAAGTATTCATGGAAATGCTTCGCTCCTCAATGAAAGATAGGAGTATCGACAATCTAGAATTTGATCACTTTGGAACATTAGATGAATTATTGAATTCAAAAAAAGGATACGACTTCCCTTTAGTTGTGAAAGGGGCTGAAGATGCACAAGGTAGACAAGTACGTTTAGCAAAAAATGCAGAGGATTTATTTTTAATTACAAAAAAAATATCAAGAATAATCTTTTTTTTAAATGAATTAAAAGATCGGTTAAGATCGTTTAAATATGAGGAATATATCCCCGAGTCAAAATTTAGAGGGAAATTCATTTTACAACAGTTCGTCCCTGAACTAAAAAATGACTGGAAAATACTTGTTTTTGGAAACAGATACTACATTTTAAGAAGAGGAGTTCCGCCAGGAGATTTTAGAGCTAGTGGTAGCCATCATAATTATGGTTTTGGGTCAAATGCTACTCCTCCTGATGGCATCTTCAACTTTGCTAAAAAAGTATATGAATTATTTAATGTACCATACATTTCTCTCGATATAGGTTATGATGGCAAGATTTTCTTTTTAATAGAATTTCAATTTGTTTCTTTTGGTTCATCTACTCATTTAAAATCAGATTGCTTCTATATTTTTTCTGATAATATTTGGGAAGAAAACAAAGAACAAATTGAACTTGAAAAGCTTTATTGTGATGCAATAATATTACATATTAAAAAGAATAGTTTGTAATCAATATGAAGGTGGTATTCATAAGAAGTGCTAATAATGGCATAGATCCAATTTCAACGAATCAAGGAAAATCATTGATTAATGAAGGAATTAATGTTGAATACTTTGATATTATTGGGAAAGGTTTAATAGGTTATATTTCAAATATTGGCAGATTGAGAGATTTTATAAGACAAATAAAACCTGATATCCTACATGCCCATTTTTCACTATCTGGCTTCATTGTTCCTCTGACTTTAACAAAAATTCCAGTAGGGGTATCATTGATGGGTAGTGATGTAAATAATACAGGGCTGTTTCTGAAATTCATTATTAAATTATACACAAGAATTTTATGGTCATTTACAATTGTTAAGTCAGAAGAAATGTATGATAAATTAAATTATCCATTTGCTAAAATAATACCAAACGGCGTTGATCTTGATTCATTTTATCCAATTGACACTAAAGAGGCGAAAGAAAAACTTGGTTGGGATTTAAACCTTAAACATATAATTTTTGCTTCCAATCCTAATAGACCAGAGAAAAATTATTCTCTGGCAAAGAAAGCTCTTGATCTATTAGAAAAAGAAGAAGAAATGTTTCGATTACATTACTTACAGAATATTAATCCAAAAGATATGATGTTATACTATAATGCTGCCGATGTATTATTAATGACTTCGTTTTACGAGGGCTCGCCGAATGTGATTAAAGAAGCAATGGCATGTAACTGCCCGATAGTTTCAACCGAAGTCGGTGATGTTAAAACTGTACTCAATAAAACTAGGAATACTTACATAACTTCATTTTCGGAATTGGAAATCAAACAAAAACTGAAAAAAGTTTTATCTCGGAATGAAAGAACAGATGGAAGATTAAACATTAGCCAGTTAGACAGCAAACTTATTGCAAAAAAAATAAGCTCCATTTATTCAAGTTTATTAGAGCATGATTAAAATTGGTATAATTAATTATAATATGGGAAATCTGGGTTCAGTCAGACGAAAGCTTGATTTACTAGGTATTCCTGCTGAAGTTATTGCTAAATGCACAGATATAAAAAAGTATGACAAGCTAATTTTCCCAGGCGTAGGTCATTTTGCAATGGGAGTAAGGAATCTTAAAGAACTTGGTTTTTGGGACGAATTGAATGAGGCTGTATTAGTAAACAAGAAACAAATTTTAGGCATTTGCCTTGGGATGCAATTAATGGCAAAACACAGCGAGGAAGGCGATGCTATAGGCTTTGGCTGGTTTGATGCAAACGTAAAAAAATTTAATGTGTCAGATGCGTCAAAATTCAAGATTCCACATATGGGCTGGAATACTCTGGATATTTGTCAATCTCATCCCATATTAAAAGGCATAAATGAAGAAGATGAATTTTATTTTGTACATAGCTATCATATTTTTATGAACACCACTGCTGAAATATTAGCAAACACTGTATACGATTATACTTTTACTTCCGCTATATTCAAGGAAAATATTTTTGGATTTCAGTTTCACCCGGAAAAGAGTCTGGAGACCGGGAAAAAATTACTTAAAAACTTTATAGAATTGTAGGTTATGTTTAGACCCAGAATCATACCTGTTTTATTATTGAAAGGTCAGGGGTTAGTTAAATCAATAAGGTTTAATAAATACAGATACATTGGTGATCCGATTAATGCTGTTAAATTATTCAATGATTTACAGGCAGACGAATTAGTATTTCTTGATATTGAAGCAACTAAACAAAATCGTTCTGTTTCTCTTGATTTTGTTAAACGTATTGGAGAGGAAGCTAATATGCCCTTCGCTGTTGGAGGCGGAATATCTACGATTAAAGAAATACAAGCAATTATTGCGGCAGGAGCTGAAAAAGTAATTATAAATACAGCTGCTGGACTAAATCCTGATTTTATTTCAGAAGCGGCAAATACTTTTGGAAGTACAACCATTGTTGTTTGTATTGATATCAAAAAATCAATATTTGGAAAAGAACGGATATGGATTAAGTCAGGAAGAAAAGCAATCCAGCATGACCCGGTAGAATATGCAAAACTAATTGCGTTAAAGGGTGCTGGTGAAATCATAGTTCAGTCCATAGACAGGGATGGGATGATGAATGGATATGATATAGACATGCTAACAAAAATTTCAAAAGCAGTAGCAATACCTGTTGTAGCACTAGGCGGAGCTGGTAAGTTGGCTGATTTTGCTGCCGCTACCAGATGTGCAGGCTGTTCAGCAGTTGCAGCCGGGAGTCTATTTGTATATCATGGTGAAAGAAAAGGTATATTAATTAATTATCCCTCAGACAGGGAGACTAAAAGAGATTTGGTATAATGGAAAATAATACAGAAAAAAGAAGCTGCAAATTAGGGGTTTGGGATAAAACAGTTCCGGGAATAACTTTTGATGAAAATGGGATTTCAAATTATGCCAGAATTCAACAACATTTAATGCAGTCATACCCTCGTGGAACAAAAGGTGAAGAAGATTGGAGTAAAATTGTTGAATCAGCCAAGATAAAAGGCAAAAACAAAAAATATGATTGTATTGTTGGAATCTCAGGTGGTGTAGACAGTTCATATATGCTTTATCAGTTAAAAAACAAATATGGATTACGACCATTAGCAGTTACGCTCGACAATGGATGGAGTACGGAAATTGCAGTACAAAATATTAAAAAGATGACTGATGCCCTTAAAATCGATCTTGAAACTTATGTTATAGATTATGAGGAAATTAAAGACCTGCTAAGATCGTTTATGTACGCAGGACTTCCCTGGATTGACACACCAACAGATATCGCAATAAAGTCTGTAATGTACAAATATGCCTTACAAGAAGGCGTTGCTTATATTTTTCGTGGTAATGACTTCCGCACTGAAGGCAAGCAGCCACGAGAGTGGACCTATTGTGATGGGAAGATGCTAAAATATGTTCACAAAAAATTCGGCAGAATTCCTAAACTGAAAACATTTCCATATTTATCATTGTCAAAAATCATTTATTCTGGATTTGTAAAGTCAATAAAAGACATAAGGCCTTTTTATTATCTTGATTATTCAAAAGACGAAGCAAAGGAATTCCTTGAAAAGGAATTTGGATGGAATTATTATGGGGGACATCACCACGAGAATATTTTCACTAAATATACTATGTCTGTATGGCTTCCGGAAAAATTTGGAATTGACAAGCGGATTATTAATTTATCCGCCCAAGTAATGAGTGGATTAAAAACCAGAGAAATTGCTTTACAGGAACTTAAAGAACCAGCTATTAATGAAAAAGACAAAAATGAAATTGTAAAATATGTGATAAAGAAATTAGATTTGAATGAAACTGAATATGCTCAAATATTGAAGACAAGAAATAAAACATATCGTGAGTATCCAAACTATGAAGGATTAATGTTATTTGTTTTAAAAAATCTAAGTCCATTGATAAAATTTGTTTATCCTCAAAAGCCCATGACATTTGTTGAAATGGAGATAAATAAAAGTAAATAATTATTCGCGATTCAAGTTTACTCACCCGAATCAATTTCTAACCGGAAACAATATTTTCATATGAATTCTTTAAATCACAATAAAATTTCTATACATATTGGTCTGCTTGAAGATATAATAACTATTGATACTTGGCTTGAATTTGTTCAGAATCATCCAAATGGGAATATATTTCAAACACCTGATTTTTTTAGTATTTATCTAAACTCTGATACATTTGAGCCGATTGCATTTTTTGCTATTAGTAATTACAAAATAGTGGGTCTTTTAAGTTGTATTATTCAAAAAGAGAAAAAAGGTTTTTTGGGCAAATTTACAGCTAGATCAATTATCATAGGTAGCCCATTGTTTGAAGATCAGGAATCTGTATTGAAACTCATCACCACTTACGATAACTATGTCAATAAAAAGGCAATTTATTCTCAATTTCGCAATATTTTCCCAATTACTGATATAAAAAATACTCTTACAGAAGCTAAATATAATTATGAAGACCACCTCGATATCCTAATAGATTTAACTAAAGGTGAAAACTTTATTTGGAATAACATTCATAAAAACAGAAGAAAAGAGATAAAAAACGGAATTAAAAAAGGTTTAATTGTCGAAAAAACTTCTATAGTTGAAACTGAAAAACTGCCTGAGATATATGCCTTATTGAAAAAATTATATAATAATCTTGGGTTGCCAATTCCTTCATACGATTTTTTTTATAAAACGGTGCATCTTCTTGAGCCAAAAAGCCTATTACACGTTTTTATAGCAACAGTTAATGAAGAAATTGTTGGCTTCAGAATGGTATTAACATTCAAAGAACTAATTTATGATTGGTATGCTGCAAGTAATGATAACTTCCTGAACTATAGACCTAATGATGTCCTTCCATGGGAAATAATGAAATGGGGTAGTGAAAATGGTTTCAGCACTTTTGATTTTGGTGGAGCAGGCAAACCAAATATTCCATATGGGGTAAGAGAGTATAAAATGAAATTTGGTGGAGAATTGGTCAATTTTGGAAGATTTCAAAAAACTTATAACCCTTTTTTGTACTTTTTGGGAGTATTAGGATTTAAACTAATCAAAGCTATAAAGGAGATATGAAAGCACCTTATTTAATACCAAGATTAAATTACAAATACAGAATAAAAGATTTCTTTTATTCTGTCTATTCTATTTTTATTCCAACTTCCGGAACGAAATATTTCAAATCATTTTTTGGTAGTGAGAACATATATTTTACAAATCATGCACGTACGGGTTTAAGATTACTACTAAATTCGCTAGGATTGAAGAAAAACGCCAGAATTGGTGTTCAAGCATACAACTGCCACTCTGTCTTCAATGCAATAACAAGGGCTGGCTTTAAGCCTGTTTTTATAGACGTAAATCTAGATTTCCAGATAAATCTTGAAGACCTAGATATTAAGAAAACTGAAATTGAAGCATTAATAATAACACATACTTTTGGAATTCCATCTGATATTGAAGGTGTTAAACGGATCTTCCATGGTAAACCCATAATTGAAGATTGCGCTCATGCTTTCTTATCAAAATACAAAGACAAAAATGTGGGTCAATTTGGAGATGCTGCTATCTTTTCAATTGGAAAAGCAAAATTTCCTTCAATAGGTTCTGGAGGAATAGTTGTAATAAACAACCCCAAAATAATCCAAGATTTCAATTCACAATATTCTTTATTAAGTAAGCCCTCAATATGGTTAGAATCTATGAATATTTTTAAAAATTTTATTTTATATTACCTTCATAACCCAATAATTTACAATTTTTTTACAATTCGAACGCTAAAAAAGGTTAGTGATACAGTTGATATTTCAGGAAAGTTCTCTGATAAAGAATCAAGAATTTTAAAGAGCAACTTATATGTTTTTTTAAAACAATTATATATGCTTGAGGATTGTGTGGTTAGACAAAAACAAATCCAAAATACATATATAAGCATAGTGGAGAATACTTATCAATACAACCATTTTGAAGATGATCCTTGGTTCAAATCTATTTCAACAAATGGATTTATGTTTCCCATTTTATCATCTGACCGGGAACGATTGATAAAAGAATTCAAATATAATGGAATCGAATTAGGTAAACATTTTTCAAAATCAATGGAATGGGCTCAAATACATGGTTATATTCTTGGGAGTTGCCCCAACGCCGAGAATATAACAAATACTATACTTACTATACCTTGTTATTATACATTATCGGTAAAAGAAATCAACCTAATTACAAAATGTTTGTCAAAAATAAAAATATGAATATTCTCATTCAACTAGGACATCCAGCTCATTTTCACTTATTTAAACACACTATTGAATCCTTAAAAAAGGATGGGCATATAGTGCACGTGTTAATTAAGAGTAAAGACATTCTCGAAGATCTACTATCCAATTCTGGAATTGGTTATTTGAATATCCTTCCTGAGGGGAGAAAAAACAGTAAGTTAGGTTTACTGATTGGAATGTTGAAGCGAGATTGGCGGATATTCAAGTATGCAAGAAAACGTAAAATCGATATATTAACTGGATCTACAGCAGAAATAGCTCACGTTGGAAAAATCTTAGGTATTCCTTCCATTTATCTGGGAGAAGATGATGCATCTTATGTCAAAACTTTTTGTCGCCTAACATTCCCTTATGTAAAGGAAATTATTCAACCCAAAGCATGTAATGCTGGGCAATGGGAAGAAAAAGCCATAAAATATTCTGGATATCAAAAATTAGCATATCTGCATCCAAATTACTTTAAGCCATCCAAAGAGCTTATTCCAAAAATAGATTTTTCAAAACCATATTATCTTATAAGACTTGTGTCATTAGGTGCATATCATGATGAAAACAGAAAAGGGTTTTCTAATAATATTTTGATTAAGCTAATTGATATTCTTACTCCTCATGGCAATGTTTACATAAGTTCAGAAAAAGAATTACCACCACATCTGCAGCAATATACTTTACCAATTGATATTCAAAATATCCATCATGCTCTATACTTCTCCGATCTTTATATAGGTGATAGTCAAAGTATGGCTGTGGAGTCTGCCATTCTTGGTGTACCTAATATTAAATATAATGATTTTGCAGGAAAAATTGGAGTCTTAGATGAATTGGAACACAAATATGGATTAACATTTGGGATTAAAACAAATGATGCCGAAAAGCTGTTTGTTAAGGTTCAAGAATTAATTTCAACCAAAAACATCAGAGAAATATTTCAGGATAAACGAAAGTTAATGCTTGCTGAGAAGATTGATGTAACGGCCTTTTTGGTATGGTTCTTTGAAAATTATCCTGAAAGCAGAAAGATTATGAAAGAAAACCCGGATTATCAAGAAAGATTTAAGTAAAATTATCTTGATGATAAATACAATTTTAAATTTTTAGACATTCTCCATTATTATCTTTCGCTTAACGCACCGGTAATCGGTGTTTTTTTTTATGGATTTAAAAAAAACATCAAATTCACTCAAAACAAAACATCACCGATTACTCTTCGGATTTTATTCGTTTGTTATTATTATGCTAGCTGTGTTGCCCATCAACAGTATGTCGAAAACCCAGATAAATGATATATACCTAATTGAAATCCGATTAGATTACCTGTTGCATTCAGTGGTTTTTATTCCTTTTGCCATGCTGTATTTTAAAGCAGTAAAACCAATAGCATTAAACAATATATGGTTTTTGGCCGGCGCAGGTATTCTGCTGGCAACATTTACCGAGGGTATTCAATATTTTCTGTCGTATCGTTCTTACAACATCAACGATCTGCTTGCCAATTACCTGGGGGTTTTGCTCGGGATGGGGGCTTTGTTAGTGAAGAGCTTAGTAAGTGAAAAGTGAAGAGAGAAAAGTGAAGAGTGAAGTTAGTGAATAACGAACTTAGCGAAGCGATCTCACGAACGAAGTGAGTAATAGTGAATAACGAACTTAGCGAAGCGATCTCACGAACGAAGTGAGTAATAGTGAATAATGAATATCGAATATCGAATATCGAATATCGAACTTAGCGCAGCGATCTCATTGCCTGTCCCGCTTTTTAGCGGGAAACGCAGGGAGTAAAAATTTTCTCATTAGTTAAATTTTGAGGGTGGAGTCACCCCTCTCAAATAAGCAGAAAGTCCTTTTCCCTTCTCCTTTTTTTCAAGGAGAAGGTGCCCGAAGGGCGGATGAGGTCAGAGAGGGGACGGGGGTGAGGTGACTGAAGAGTGAAGAGTATTGCTTCGCTCGCAATGACAGTGAATAGCGAACTTAGCGAACTTAGCGAAGCGGTCTCATGAGCGAAGCGAATAACAAAGCGGTCTCA
>Ga0066603_10000745_pt1 | contig 24025 bp, 15 predicted proteins | sample Higcelweek8metaG_FD_59482 | JGI IMG/M metagenome (GOLD analysis project Ga0066603, IMG submission 59482) | Freshwater pond sediment microbial communities from the University of Edinburgh, under environmental carbon perturbations - High... | ecosystem: Environmental > Aquatic > Freshwater > Pond...
ATATTATTAATATTATTGCATGAGGAGAATATATGAGATACCTGTATTTATTTATGGAACTTGTTTTGTATGCAATGGTTTTTCTGCTGTATTTTTCGATATTCGTCCGTTATCACTATCATCCAGTTTTAGAAAAAAAAATTGAACTTCAGCCCAAAACCAGTCATTGGAAATTTGCGTTAATGCTTACCCTGTTCACCATTGCAGTGATATTCATCTTCGTTTTATGGAGCCGGCTCTACCCCTGTCAATTTCACCACATTGGTTATTTTTCAGCTTTTTTTACAGGAACAATTGTCACATTTTTCATATTTCGAAAATGGATCATGCATATTGATCTCAAGCTTTGTTTCCCTGCCATGATTGTGGTATGGCTGCTTCTTCTTGCGTTCGAGTCTGTCCTGCTTTACAATAATGCGGGATGGATCTATACAGACAGTACTGTCTTTTCAATATCTATCGGTTCGAAGATAACCCTGATTCTTGAAAATCTTATTTTCTTCTACCTGTTTTCTCCATTTATGTCAATACTTATTTTTACTGCACTATCATATAACCGCTCTGATAAGACAGCCTTTTTTCTGACGAATATTATTATATGGTCAACCGGAGTTTTCTGGGAATATGTCTGTATCGGTAAATTCAACCTCTGGTATATGATAGAAGACAGAAGTATCCTGCCTTTTAATTTTTTAGATTCACGGACTACGATAGAAGAAATGTTCTATTACGTTCCATTTGCATCAATTTCAATTCTTATTTATCTCCAGTTATATTACCGCAAATACAAATACCACTTCGGTCCCTGTGAAACGAAAGGCAATATATGATCCGAAGTATAACCAGATACGACACGTTATTTTTAATCGAAATACTTGTTGCTTTTATTTTAAATCACTTTATCATTAATCTTTCGGTAACGGTGTTTCTTATCCTGACTCTTACAGGTCTGCTGTTTGAAATTCTAACCAGTTCGTTCTGGACTTATTCCGATGAATTCAGACAGAGTATTTTTACAATACAAGGAACAGACATATCAATTTCAGCAGCATTTTCCTGGGCAGGCGTAATTATGATCTGTGTGAATCTCAGTGCACTAGCTGCGGAATTCATGAGTTTTCCATATAAGAATGCAGTATTGTCAATTATTATCATGGGAATTGCCGGTAATTTTATTGAGACTGTCTGTGCCAGGTGGGGAATGTTTACTTATAATGAAAATTGGGCAACTAAAATGATATTTTGTAAAAAACCAATTTTTATCTTAAGCGTACCGCTTATTGTACGACTTGGTTATTTTTCAACATTTGGAGTTATTTGTGCAGGCTTACTTCACTGGTCAAAAAGTATGTAAATCAGCATTTAAAACATTTTCAGATCAGAGCAGTGATTTGATTGATAGACAGGGGAACGACATATATATTACACTGAATTCATTGAGAATTGCATGCTCTTATTAATTTATTACATTAATTCATAACTGCCCGGGCAGGCAATTTTCAGGAAACAAAGGCAACGTTTTTAATGATACTTGTAAATACGTTAATATTGCTCGCATCGCCACTTTTCACCCTGTTTCTCTTTGCTTATGTCTTCGGACAGCGCAGAAAGAACCGTCTTAACTTCGCTTTTTTAACACTTATCGCAACATATTTCATTGATTCAATGTGCGATTTCTCCTTTCGTGTACTTGACTCTGTGATATTACGTCAATTTTTTCTTGCTGTGGCAACAAGTCTTTTCTTCGGTTCAGGATTTGCCTTTCTTAATTTCATATATGCATTTATCAACAAAAAAGCCGATTTCGTGTATAAGCTGTTTGGCATTCTGGGTATAATATGTGCGATTTCACCTCTTGTAAACATCACCCTTCATTCAACGATTTCAGGAAGTCCCGGTGAAATTTATACACCGCTGCCAAATACTTTTTTCGCAATTGTATTGGTATTATATATCTGCCCGATAATTTTATACGGGTGTACTCTGATGATCAGACGTGCATTTGTTTCACCGGATCCAGCTGAAAAAAAACGAATGTTTATCTGGATCAGCGGTATTGTCATTGCACTGTTTTATGTAATTCTTATCTGTTTTATTCTGCCGAAATTATTTCACATCACGATTTTTTCAACGTTCAGCTCACTGAGCCTGATAATTATTGACATTTTTACCTACTGGCTGGTACGCAGGCATAATTTTTTAACAGTAAATATAAACCAGATTGAGGAGATTCTCGAAAAAGTTTTCTCTGGAGCCGGTGAGGCAATAATGCTTATCGACCGCAGCCTGCACATTGTCCGTGCCAACAATGCAGCGATAAGTTTTTTTAATCTGGACCCGCAATCTATAGGCCGGATATTACTCTCATCTATAATCCCGGATCTTATAATCAACCATGAGAACAATACACTTGAAACTTCGATTACAGTTTCCGGCGAGCAGCGTTCTACACTGATAAATGTAACGGCTCTGCATGCCGCTGATGAAACAGTACACAAAGTGATAACCGTGCGCGATATAACCCGGATCAAGCAGGCTGAAGAAGAAATTTTCCGTAAACAGCAGCTGGAGTCGCTTGGACTGCTGGCAGGCGGTATAGCTCATGATTTCAACAATCTCCTATGTGGAGTTGTGTCAAGTTTCAGTTTTGCAAAAATGAATATTGACCCGGACTCGGAAACCGGCAGAATGTTGACAGAGGGAGAAAAAGCCGCATTAAGCGCGCGCAGTCTGACTCAGCAGCTTTTGACATTTGCAAAAGGCGGTGCACCTGTAACAACTGTATTCAACCCTATAGAAGTATTGCGTGATGCCAGTACATTTTCAACCAGGGGAGGAAAAGCCAGAATTGAATTCGAGCTCCCTGATGAAAGTATTCGCATACTTGCCGATGAGGGGCAGATCAGACAGGTTTTTCAGAACATTGTTATCAACGCCTCTCAGGCAATGCCTGATGGCGGTTTGATAAAAATCCGAGGGAAAAACATATCTGTTTTAAAGGAACAGATTCCGCCCCTTGTTGCCGGGCAATATCTAGAGATAATTTTTACTGATCAGGGATGTGGTATTTCACCGCAGATTCTTCCACGAATTTTTGACCCTTATTTTTCCACAAAAAATGGAGGAAACGGAATCGGACTTGCAATTGTTTACCGTATTCTGGCAAGGCATCATGGGCATATAACTGTTGCTTCAGAAGTTGGAAAGGGTACAACGTTCACAATATATCTTCCGGTTTTAACCGGAGATTCCAAACCAGTCCAGCAGACATCACAAAATACAGAAGCAGCTTCCGGCCGTGTGCTCATAATGGATGATGATCCAATTATAAGGCTGACGCTCGCAACTCTTTTACAAAAACTGGGATATACAGTTGACGCGACAAAAAATGGTGAAGAGGCGCTTGAGAAATTCGATCATACAGTAAACAGCGGAGAAAGTTATAAATTTATAATAACTGACCTTACAGTAATAGGCGGGATGGGCGGCAAAGAACTTGCTCGTGAGATTGCACTTCGCAATCCATCAATTCCGATAATTATTTCAAGCGGATATTCAGACGATATCGGTCAGAACCCGGTCAAAGATACCAGTGCTACGGCATTTCTGCGCAAACCATATAATCTCAGAGAACTTAAAGCAGCACTTGAAATTATTGCATGTTAATAATCCTGACTTTCGCAGATGTCTGCATAAGGATATTGTCTGAACAAATTTTCCAGTTTTATACTCCGGCAAACAGTATTTCCCGCAAATAATTTAAATTTGTACTATCTTTTAGGGTTGTTGTATTGACGTCCGGAAGAAATGCATAGATGTGGCTGTAAGGCATCCTCAGTTGCATAAATAAAGACTTTTAAACTGTGATCCGCTTCGTTAATTACTGTTTTTCTTCCTGCAAGGTCAAAAAAATGTACTGTTTTATTATATTTTTTAAATGATGATATACCACTGTTTTGTAAAGAGTGTCGGGCAACATTGGTTGTCAATCCAAATTCATAAGCTCCAGGATCCGGAGCATCACCTGTAAAGGGTATCCCGACATCGGTTCCTTTATCAATAAGTTTACTGCCGATTTTCAATTTGAGAAATGTAATATCCGGCAGACTGCCATCAGGTTGACGGGGCCCCATCCATCCGGAGTCTGAGACACTCACAAAATCACTGTTTGCAGGGGTGATATTCAGATCCCATGTGTTGAATTTCATATCCGATGCACCGGGATTGTTGATTTTCTTTGGAAAAGCCACATTGTTTTTCAGAATGTGAATGATACTTCCGGTGAGTATACTGTCTGAATACATGTCAAACTGGGCACCATTGTTATACGATGTATTATTGTACCAGTTTGTACCTCCCGGAGAGTGATTGGCATAAAAACCCTGTGCCCTGTTTTTCCATGAAACGCAGTTTCGGATTGTATGCCTGATACCGGGCATAAAGCTGTTGCCCATTTTAAAACCGCTTCCATTTCCGCTGGTTGCCTTTCCGCTGCTGAAATATCCATTTGCATACGCCCAGCAATTTTCTACAAGAACAGGGAACTGCTGTTTGAAAAGATCATATCCATCATCGGCATTATTCCACGCGCGGCACCCCCGCATTACAATCGTATCACCTTTAGTCTGATAATGAATTCCAAATCCGTCGCCGTCCTCTCCGCCTTTTGCGCTGTCAAAATTGTCGTGTGCATCACAATTTAAAATCAGGAGTCCTCCGTTTCCGTAGGCGATTGAAAGCCCTGGCCCCTGATTGTGATGAAAGTTCATCCGCTCGAAAATATTGTTAGTGCAGGGATTGCACCATATACCATTGTTCGCGCCTGTCGGGGCCTTGACATTGCATACATCTATCCCGCGAAAATGGAGCCACTGCCCCTGAACACGTATCCCTGCGCCGATGCCGGTGCCAAGAGTTAATCCCGCAAAGTCAAGTACAGGAACCTCATCTTTATATGCAAAGAAACAGATTCTTTTTGTATCGGATGTTCCGCTTTTTGTGATTGAAATTCCAATCAGAGATGTGGCACCGTTTCCTTTGAATTTATATGTACCACCGCGTAAATAAACCGTATCACCCGCGGATGCTTTGTCATGGCCTTTCTGAAGCGCGGCAAATGGTTCGTCAATTGTACCGGATTTGGAATCATCACCATCCGGTGCAACAAACCATGTTGCAGCCTGTATTATGGCAATTGCAGACAGAAGTATTAACGCAAAACGATGACCAGCATGCAAAAATTCTGTAAGTCGTGACGGCCATTTGTGTACCTTTTTCACGATTGCTCCTTAAGTAGAAACTTTTTAATATTGCAATAGTTAATAAAATAGTAATATATTACAGAACTTTTATAAATTCACAGTTATAATGAAAAAATCAATCCTTAAAACACTGATGACCTAATACTGATAGTAAAGCAAAACATTACCTGCGCTTTATTCCTGTAGTCAATGGTTCTCCGCCAGTGACAGTGTGTACTTTTTCATCATAGCACCTGACACTCAATGGTGGTGCCAGCGTATAGTTACCTGATTCAAGGATTCCCTGATACATTATATCAATTCTGGGAATGATGCCGGTTTCACCATCCTCTTCTTCATAGTATTTTTTTCGTTCAGTAAAATATCGTTCAAGCCACGCTATCTCATCTTTTCCCGTCGCGGGAGACCCACCCATTATTTCAGTAGTCCTGCCGGCTATCTCCTCAGCGCCGTCGCTTCCATGCCTGACGCTCGCGTCATAGATCTGACCTTTTGATATATTAAGTTTAAGACCGAACTCTGAAACAATACTCATAGCCGGGCTCCAGTACAATTCGTCAAGAAGCTCAAGCTGCGACTCCTTTACAACTGCATCATTTCCGTATTTGTTGAAATCCGCGATGAAATTACCAAGTCCGGTAACATCACTGACATGACCATCCTCATGCATATTGTCAATATTTTCAAATGCTGGAATGTATGAACAGAGAACATGTGCAGCATCTTTCTTCCTGATAAGCTTGAGAAGCATTGTTCCGTCATAGGTTCCGCTTGTAAACCCTATTATACCGAAGGTTATACCGCGTCCATCATTAATATTCTCAGCATAATTATACACAAAGTCAACCGTATCGTTTTCCGGTATACATGTAAGGGACAGGATGACTTTTTTTGCCAGTTCATCAGATACCGCTTCTGAATAAAAATAGCTGTCAGAGCTATCTGAAAACACATCGGTTTTTAATGATTCATCAGTTTCTTTGAATTTACCTGATTCAGCTGAAACAGAACTATTTCCAGAAAAACATCCATTGCAAAACAGCATAACAATAAAAATTACAGTTAACAGGGTCAAAATATTTTTCATGATACCGCCAGTATAAAAAGTGGTGATTTGTCTAATTATAAACGCATAGCCTGAATTTGTCAAAATTCCATATTTCTAATTGTGCAACACATTTAAAAATCTGCTTGATCATTCCAGCCGATAATTGTTAAGTAATATAATATTATTACCTAATTGTTAATACTATCTTTTCTATTTTCTATATTTTTTAATCAGGCAGATATAACGGAATGGAACATTCTATAAAATTCCAGAAAAACACAAAAGAAGTAACTATTTGTTAAATAATCAAATATAGCTGAGATTCAATGCAATTATTAGTCTATTTCAAATCCTGATCAGCAATTTTCAGACATTATTATTCCCGGTCTTATTTATAAATTGACTAATAAAACAAGCGACATTTTCCTCGGCAGTTCCACTGCATTCTTCAATAAAATAATTTTCCAGAACTGACAATAGCTCGCTTAGACTTGAAAAACGGTTTTCTCTATTTATTTCAAGACAAGTCTTTATTACACTTTGCAGCTTCTCTGGAACTAAAAGTTGCAGCTCCGAAAAAGACTTATATGAATTCATTACTTTTGCTTTTACCACACTTGTAAGTGTGGTCTGCGGAAATGTTGTGTGGCCGCTCAGAATCTCATATAATACCGCACCAAATGAATAGATATCGGTTCTGAAATCAAGCTCTGAGCCATCCATCTGTTCAGGAGAGAGATACTGAATTGTACCGACAATTTTATTTGATGCTATTGTCTCGTAAAGACTTTCATCGCAGGGCCGCGCTATACCAAAATCAAGAAGTTTGACATTTCCTTTTTTTGATATAATTATATTTGCCGGCTTAAGATCACGATGAATTACTCCCTGATGTTTTTTACCATCCAGGGTAAACTCCTGTAAATGTGCATAGAGCAATGCCCGACAGACAAATATTGCAATTGCACATGATGTCGAAACAGGAAGCGCCCCCGCATCCTTTACAATCTGACCTACACTGAATCCGTCAATGTACTCCATTTCAATGTAGGGAACCATATTCCATTTTCCAGTACTGTAAACTTCAATAATATTCGGATGACGCAATTGTGCGGCAATTTTAGCTTCTGTCAAAAACCGGCTTGTTGATTCATGCATCAGGTCGGATTCTGCGCAGACTTTAACAACCCTGAACATCTCAAGGTCCTGATTCCATATCTTATATATCTGTGAATTAGTTCCGGAACATATCTGTTCTACAATTATACCAGATGCCAGAGATGACTTTTCAGTCAGTGATGTGGCGAATTTATTATTGCTTAAAACACAATCATCAATGTTTATTGAGTTTGAGACAAGTTCTTCAATACCGGTATTTTTTTTTGATTTAACCACCTTCTTGCTTTCCGGATTATCTGAATCTTGTCTCTGCAATAAATGGAAATCAAATTCACATGGTATTTCGAACATGAAAGAGTAATTTTGAGAGGGATACCTGGATGTTTCTGAAACATTATGCTTTTCAGTAATTTTATTTGATACATCTATCATAACAGCTCCTCAAAAATATTTTCTATTCTCTTGCATTATCTATTATTTGTATATATTACAAAACAATTTACCGTTATTACAGTGCAACATTCTGCGTCTGACTTTCACTGATTTCACAGGAAGAGATATCACTATTATTTAAAATCTGTGACAGTATCTGCAATACATTTTCCTGCGCCGGACCCGGTCCGTCTGAAAGCGTTGCAATAGTCAATGCCTCGTTATTGATAATTACAGGAAATGCTGTTATTGTCAATTTGTTTGTATCTGTAATTGCAATCTGTCCAAGATCACTGAAAGGAATAAATGAATGTACATGGTAGTTGAGATTTTCAATTGATGCTGCAATACCGGCCAGACCTTCTGTGAATTCGCGCGGACCTGTTTCGGCAACTACAAGCCCGATCTGATCGGCAATTGCGGCAGCCTTTACATAAGGAGACAATTGAAGCTGATCCAGCAGAGCACTCAGTTTCTCTAAAAGTATATCAGTTGCACCGGATGTATATATGGCCGGTAAATTCTCAGGGTACAAATCTTTGTCCAGCTCTGTTAAATCATCCTGATGTATCGAATGTAAATTTGTAACTTTTTCAGAAAGCAACTGCAGCTGTTCATGTAAAATGGCATTTTCATTTGTAATTTTCTTTGTTGTTTCTGCATTAAATTGATATTTAAGATAGATTTCATGTTTCTGCATCTGACTGTTTTTAAGCTGTTCAAGTATTTTTTTAAATTCAGGTTTTAATCTGTCAAGATGTAACTTGTATCGGTTCTGAATATCGCTTACCGATTGTGTCAATGAATTGTTATTCTCCTGCAGATGTTGAATTGTAATGGCCTGCTTTTCACACTCAACTTGTTTGTCACTTATTTTTTTTCTGTACTCTCCAATCTGATATCTGTTTTTCCGTATGAAAAATATAATTGCAACTATCATAAACACCGAAAACAAAGTAAGTAAAACTGTAACTATCAATAAATTAAACGTATTTATCAGCATATATTCCTCGATCATTCAATTATAGCAGCTGTTCTCATTCAGAATACAGTCTTCTGTTTTTCATATGATTGTATGGCTGTTACTATTTCGACGTCAATTGGTTTTATGCATTATTTTTTCAATTTTCTTTATATTTACCGTGTATATTTTGTTATCAGGCTCTTTTGCAGATGCATCGTGAAATAATTCAAGTGCCAATTTATAATCTTTTAATTTCAATGCAGCCAGCGCAAGTTCAAAAGCATCTCTGCCTGGAGAATTTACTGAATTTACTACTGAAACAGCTTCTGCAGCATTATTACAAACGTCAAACGGTATATCACTTTCAGTTGTGTCCGGAATTATTTTTTGCGATTGACCGACAGGTAATCCTGCATCATCAGGTTTCTTCATTCTGGAATACCTGAGTGTCTTATTAGTTAACCACATATCAGTAGATTTATCTGCATCTTCACTTTCTGCTGCAGCATAGAAAGTATCTTCATTTTTTATTTCCGTCATCTGTGAAATCTGCGATTGAACAGACATTCTTTCATCCCGCAAAAATGAAGCGGCCGAATCAATTGCACTATCAGGTGGTTTTAATGAAATATCCGGATTTGTATCTTTTTGAACCGAACTTTTATTTGTCAAACTGGAAAGTGTCGTTTTTGTTTCAGGAAATGTTTCAGGCTCATGAACTATTGAAAAATGCATCATTGGATTGTCAATCGAAACGGCATCTGTACTGCTTGAATTCAGACATGCCCGGCTGAATGCATTAATCCATGAAATTTTCTTTTCATCAGTTTTTTCAATATTTCCAAGCCACTGGTGTATTTGTTCCTTTACCGGAGAAAGGGCAGCTGATTCAGGAAAAAGAATTATCAGTAAATTGACAAGATCAATATGAGTCACAGTCTGATTATACTTTTTTATTACATTTACAACTGCTCTGCATAATTCATCAAGATTGGAATACCTCAAATTTGAATTCTGATTTAATGTTCTCTCGATTATTACAAGGACTTCTTTAGGAATCCAGCTGCATCCTGATGCGAATTTGACAGGATCACTGTTTTCTGATAGAGAAATTCCGGTTACACACTCATAAAAAACTGCTCCAAACGAATAAACATCAGCTCTGAGATCAACCGATTCAGAATTTAAAACTTCCGGTGCCTGGTAGACCATTTTTTCCGGATGTTCAGTATTATATTGAATCTGTGAAAAAATACCTGATTCTATAAGCTTGACTAATCCAGTGGCTGTTACTATTATTTTTGATGGAGAAATACGGTTGACAGCTTTAGGATTCTGCGGATTCAGTATTCTGTTGCTTTCATGAATAACCTTTACAGCCTGAATTGACGAAAAGAGTATGGGAAGGGTAAACCATAACGGAAGATGAACATTCTTCCCTGAGGCCGCCTTTAATATCTGACGCAATGAAAAACCTTCAACATATTGCTGTGTGATAAAAAACCGCCCGCTCATTAATCCAAAATCGAATAATGAATTAAGAACATTGTGTTTCAAATGTAAAAAAGCAGTTGCACTTTCATGGAATATCTGATCGAGCATATTACTGTGTGATTGTTTATCATTGAGAGATTTAACCACAAAGCGCTGTTTTTGCAGTTTATCATTTAATTGTAAATTAGACAGCCATAATGATGCATATTCATCATTATCAATTAATTCGGTCAGCTCATATCGTATTTTCATATTAATTGTCAACCGATAGTTTGAGCATTAATTTTTTTGGAACATTTCTGAAAAAATGTTCCTTTATTATCAATAATAACATTCAAATAGCAAAGAAATCTACAGTTTGTCGAATCTTTACCAATACAGTTTGTTTAAGTGATAAAAACGGTTATGTATTACAGGCTTTTTCTGTTAATGAGATTCCATCATGTAATAAATCCTGGTTTTTCTGCAGTTATATCATTGTTATATATACAGTGCTGTATTTTTATATATATTCGAATGTCAAAAAAAGAATTTGCCTGTTAAAAGACAAATATTTTTTCAAAGTCGTCTGGTGAAATGTAAAAAAAAAGATTATTATATATATAAAATATCTATCAAAACAACATGAAAAGGTGAAAAGTCATGGCACTTCGTGAAGAATTTGAAAATTCTGGCAACTGGTTATTTCGATGGAGAAGTTATCTCCCAATTATTCTGCTGATTCTTTTTTTAATCACTATGATAAATTATACATTCCCGGGTGGCGATGAAAAATATGGTCGTTTCTGGGAAATCTTTTGTCTTGCGATAAGTTTTTTCGGACTGCTGATACGAATATTAACCATCGGGCATACTCATAAAAACACATCCGGACGAAATACTGAACAGCAGGTGGCAGATGTTCTGAATAATACAGGGATTTACTCTGTTGTTCGACATCCTTTGTATCTTGGAAACTATTTCATGTGCCTGGGTATTGCAATGCTGCCTTTTATGTGGTATTTACCGATAATATACTCTCTGGTTTTCTGGATATATTATGAGCGTATCATGTTCGCAGAAGAGGCGTTTCTGAGAAAAATGTTTACTGATGATTATTTAAAATGGTCCATGAATACACCGGCATTTCTCCCACGTTTTAAAAACTATACAAAGCCAAAACTTCCATTCTCATTTAGAAATGTTTTAAAAAGAGAATACAACGGTTTTTTTGCTGTTATTTTTGTGTTTTTTATTTTTAATCAACTAAGCATACTCATTGTCAAACATAGATTTGAACTTGATAAATTCTGGCTTGTTAATCTGTGCATCGGGTTTACAGTCTGGATGACATTAAGAACTCTGAAGAAGAAAACCCGTATTTTGCATGTGGAAGGAAGATGACGGCAGTTTTACTGCCGTCAGAAGTTTTCTCAAAACGCTTCTTTTTTCAGGTACATGGAATATCAGACATTTAGCATTTTAGACTGACACTATTGTACCTGGAACATTCCACGATTTTATTACTCCTTATAAAAACATTGGTATTGTTCTAATAAATTGCTTATATTAATTCATGTAAGTAATGCTGTTATACATTAAAAACAGTATAAACACGCAGATCACAGATGTTGTTTATCAGAAATAATGTATAAATTGAACTAATAAAGGCTTTTTTAACACCTGAAATACTCAATAGTAAATATAACTTTTTAAAACTGTTATTCGATTTTATGAATAAAGTGTTCTATTATTTTACCGTTATTTTAACAAATATTGCTTTTATCATTTTAAACATGAATTTACAAAACTTACATCTTTTGTCAAACTGTATAAGAAACTTGCATCGGTTTACAATTCATTCAAGGTTGAATTTAAATGAAACTATCCATTGATAGAATAAGGCCAGAATATTGGTATACTCAAATTCTGATTGTTTTTTTATTTGCCGGACTGGCACTTTCTGAAAGTTATTCATCATGGAATTATTTTCAGATATTTAAACTTAATACATCATCAAGTGGTGCTGATGTATCAAAAAATGTTTATAATTTCCCAATATTGATAAAACTTAATCCTGCTGAATTCAACCATTTCTCACAAACTCTACCTGGTGGTTCTGATATCAGATTTTCAAAAATTGATGGTACACATCTGCAATATCAGATCGAGCGGTGGGTTGATAATCCCGACGATAATGATACTGCCGAGATCTGGGTAAAAATTGATACTGTGTTTGGAAACAACCCTTCACAGTACATTAAAATGTATTGGGGAAAATCAGATGCAATAGACAGTTCAAACGGAGCAAGTGTATTCAAAGTTGAGAATGGTTTCATGGCAACTTATCATCTGGCCGGAAACCTGAAGAATGCGTCTGGTATTAATTATTATGGCATTGATTCAAATTCTACCGGCAATACTGCAGATGCGGGACCTATAGGTCAAGCTCACTCTTTTGATGGAAAATCCCATTTTAAAATTCAGTATCTGCCTGAGAGACCCTCGGGTACTATTTCATTCTGGTTTAAACCGGATGTCACATTCAACAATCAATCATCTGTTACACAGGGATTTTGGGGTAAAGCCGGAAACGATGCCTATAATGCCAATCTGAGCCTTCGAGGATATGATTTTAATTATGGCGGCAGCGGCAGTACCGGGTCAATTCAGACAAAGATTGAAAACAATAACAGCAGCACCTATAATAACAGTAAAACTGATTTATTCACTGCCGGAATCTGGTATCATATCGGATGGGCCTGGGGAAACGGAACTGACTCTCTATTTGTTAATGGATCTCTTGAGAATGCGACATCAGGAAGTAAAACCATTTCAGGTAATGACTTTGATGAGGTCGGACGGGCTTATTACGACACAGCAAATATCGTCTCCGGCAGCCACCGGTATTTTTCGGGTTCTATTGACGAATTGCGCATTGATCATTTTCTACGAACCTCATACTGGACGAAGTTGTGTTATGAAAATCAAAAAGCAGATCAGAAGTTTATAACTGCGATAGAAGCCTCACAGAACCTGATAGTCAGTGAGCCTTCAGATACAACAGCACCTGTCGGGGGGAGCGTATCATTTACTGTTTCATGTGCGGTTGACGGATCATACACCTGCAAATGGCTGCGTTTTCCATCAGATTCAGTTGGCAATACTGCCACTTATAAAATTGCCTCTGTTACTCCAGCGGATACAGGCGCCCGTTTCAGATGTGTTGTTATTGACAACTGGGGAACCGATTCTTCGCGCTGGGCACGACTGACAGTTATAGATACTCCCCGAATCATTTTACAGCCTCAGAAAATCAGCGCTGCAATCGGAGAAAATGCTTCATTTGCGATATCTGTAAAGGACACGACACAGCTGACTTATTCCTGGCGTAAAGTTGGAAGCGATGTTATACAGGGGACAGACTCCAGATTAATCAAACCGGCAGTCAGTTCAGATGACAGCGGCAATTATTATTGTATTGTCAAAAACCCATGTGGTACTGTTAACAGCAGCATAGTTACTCTTTCTGTAGTCACACCTTTAAAACCAGTTCCATTATACACGTTTACACCAAAGCAGGGAAAGGTTCCTTTAAAGGTTTATTTTAGCAACTTGTCAAGTGGAGAAATAAGTGCCAGACTATGGAAATTTGGTGACGACAGTTCAAGTAATGCTACAAATCCTGTACATGAATATACAAAGCCCGGTCTTTATACAGTCAGCCTTGCTGTAAGTGGCCCCGGTGGAAATGACTCGCTTATAAAAACCGATTCAATATATGTATATAATGAAACAAGAATTGATTCTGTCAATCCGGTTGTAATTGACAGAATGTATTTTGACTCCATCAGTTCCTCAATCAGAATTTCCTGGTGCATTGATTCCGCAAATTTGATTAACGCCCCTGATGTCGGAATTTCATACAGTCTTGAAGCGTTTCCTGATAAATCTGAAGGTAATACGTCAATATCTCTTACGTCAATTTGTACAGATACAGTTCTGCCGGTTCAGGATGCCGTAATCAGGGGTGCAACCTACTATGCTGCACTCTGGTATCGTTTACATAATGGCAATTGGATTCAACCGACAGCCAGATCTGAAATGTCACTTAAAATTGATTCTGTCAGTTCTGTCAATTCTCAGAATGCTGTTATCACATTTTTCGATTCAAGCAGGGTTAATGACACAATCACTGCTTTCAATGGAAAAGTTATTATGTGGAAAGATGGCAGCTATACAGATAAAAACAGTATCACCGATACACTTGAGACCAACAGGTATTCAACATTACCCTCAGGCATGATTCCTGTCGGCATGCCTTTTGTTTTCAAAAATATTCATACAGCGGATTCATTTTATATCGGCATACATGTTGATTCACTTCCCAAAGGTAAATCACTGAAAAACGTGCGTATATATTGTTCCAGTGCCGGTAAATTTTATGTCAGCCATTCGACATTTATCGATTCTGTCAACAATACGGCATATATAAAAACTGACGATTTAAGCTGCACATTCATTCCCATGATAGATAATTTAAAACCGACTGTTACAATCTACAGCAATATTACATCACCGGTAATGATTAAAAGTGAAATCAAGGATGTTATCAGTATTGTTGACAATATAACCAATGTCAGATGGAAATATCTATATAGCAGCGGCAACAGAATGCCTCTTCTCAGGGCGCAGGGTGAGATAAGCAACTCTGACACTCCCTTGACATTGACAATCCCCGACACTTCAGAATCAATCAGTTCAGAATCAGGATTGCGGGCATTGCTTATAGTTGACGACGGGGCAAATATTGACACAGTTGTTTTTTCCCGTTCCGTACTCCGTGTAAAATCAGATACATTGACTACATGTGCCAACAGATGGCATCCTTTATATTCGACTGCAGTTCTGGAAAATAAAGATGCCGGATCCTTTATTGAACAATTATTGAAACTTAATAACATTAAAGAATATAATATCAGCTATATGCGTCTTTTCAGATGGCTTGGAACGACTGCCAATAGTCAAGCAGCAGATAAGTGGGTTGAATATAATCCCGCAGACAAGGATCTGAAGTCAGCTTTTTCTATGGAACCCGGTAGAATGTTCTGGTTGAAGACAAGTGATACGACACATATAAATATGGGAACAGGATATACTGTTTCACTCAAAGACACATTGACAATTGACCTGCCTGCAAAACAATGGACTGACTTTGGTATGCCTTATCAGTTCAGCGTGCGAATGGAAGAAATACTTTCAGCAAGCGGCAGAGATGCCGACTCTGTACTCATTTATTACTGGAAACAGGACACGTTGACAAATAGTTATACTCTCAACCCGATGTTTGTATACGGACTCCCCTATATGAATGATAGTTCAGCAACAATCGATTATCTGCCTGGAGGCGGTTACAGTATTTATAATATATCTTCTAATAATGTAAAGCTGCGCATTCCTCCTGTACCTTCATTTATGTCAAGTACTCTTGATAAAAAATCACATTCTGATAATTCCTTGTGGAGTACTAAGTTTGAAGCACGTTCAGATAACGGTATGCAGCTTCCGCCAGTCTATTTAGGATACGCTCCGGATATAACCGACATAGAATACCCTATCCCGCCGTCATTTTCACCACTTGCCCTGTCTGTATTAAATAAGACTTCATTACAGCAGTATGGTCATTCTATAAGTAAATTTTCAAAAGACGGACTTGTGAGGGAGCTCTTGATAAGCAACAGCAGTGATTCTTCACACTCAATACATTATCATCTTGAAAAAGCCGGAAACTTTCCGCTGAACTATACAGCATACTGCTATGATGGTGATTCAAAAGTACTTGACACCAGCGGAACCGTCACAATCGCTCCGAATTCTACAATATCCCGCTGGATCGTTGTCGGCGATGCTGCATTTCAACAGCGCTTTGTATCAACAGTCAAGGTACAGCAGTTTTCAATTTTCCCTTTATACCCCAATCCCTCGCGATCGATTTTCAACATTAAATTTTCAATACCCATCCTGAGCACTGAAAATGTAAAGATCGCAATTTACAATGTAATCGGAAAGAAAGTGTGGGAGAAAAAGATCGGCAGATTGCCAGGCGATTATACACACGTAGTCACCTGGAATGGTCGCAACCAGGAAGGTACAGCTGTCGGATCGGGACATTATATAGTACGTCTTGCTGTTGAAAATAAAAAAGGGAAAGTGATAAAACAGTTTGAGCAACATGCAACGCTGTTAAAATAGATAACCCGATTTGCACATGACCGCGGAACCACTTATATTTACTTTTTTTAAAGATGTACTATGTTTTTTCACCATTCTCGCGGAGTGTCATAATGGAAATTACAAAATCAACTGTTCCCGATACAAACGCACACTGTTCAGCAATGATTAAAAAAGAGCCGTTTGGAACAGTTGACGGAAAATCCGTCGATCTTTATACGCTTACAAATAATAACGGCATCGAGATGAAGGTCACCACTTACGGCTGCATTGTGACATCTCTGAAAGTACCAGACAAAACAGGGACATTTATTGACATTGTACTCGGGTACAATGATGTTCAGAGTTATGTGTTAAACAATCCGTACTTCGGAGCAGCAATCGGCCGGTATGGCAACCGTATTGGTAACGCAAAATTCGCACTTGACGGTAAGGAATACAGACTTGCTGCAAATAACGGCCCGAACAATCTCCATGGAGGAGTTAAAAGCTTCGACAAACAGATCTGGAACGCCAAAGAAATCACAGGAAAAACAGGCTCCGGTATCGAATTCTCGTATGTAAGTAAAGACGGTGAAGAGGGATTTCCCGGTACACTGACAGCAAAAATCACTTATACTCTGACAAACGATAATGAATTCAAAATTGATTATATCGCAACCACTGACAAAACAACAGTCTGCAACCTCACTCACCACTCCTACTTCAACCTTGCAGGTGAAGGCAGCGGAGATATTCTGAACCACGAGATGATGATAAAAGCAAGCAGATTCACACCTGTTGACTCAACACAGATTCCCACCGGAGAGATTTTACCCGTAGTCAATACTCCATTTGATTTTCTGAAACCGACTGCTATCGGTGCACGGATCAATACTGAAAACGAGCAGCTCAAAACCGGCATGGGTTATGACCACAACTGGGTACTGGACCGGCCTGATGGATCAACAGGTCTCCTGCTTGCCGCAACTGTGTTTGAACCAAAGAGCGGCCGCTGTATTGATGTCCTGACCACAGAACCTGGTATGCAGATGTATTCGGGAAATTCTCTTGATGGAAGCGCTACGGGCAAAAACGGCACAATCTACAAGTGTCGCCATGGCTTCTGTCTTGAATCCCAGCATTATCCAGATTCTCCAAACAAGCCACATTTTCCATCAACGGAACTAAAACCCGGTCAGGTTTACAAATCATCAACAGTTTACAAGTTCTATTGTAAGTAATTTTTTTAAGGACATGTACAGAATCTATTTACCATTAAGTAAATTATATGCCTTAACACACAATTTTTTTTGAAAGGGTTTCTATGAATTTATCCAAAGCAGTTTTTACTTTGCTCCTTGCAGGAAATACTTGTTTTGCAGGTGTACAGATAGGATTAAACTTGAATGCCGATGTAAATTCAACAATTACAACCAGCTCAAGCACTCAATCAACACTGGATACTCGAACAGTAACTGCGCAAAAATATATTATCAATCCCTATATTGGCATACGCCCGGGAGATATGCTTGAAATTGCGCCTTCTGTCAATTTTCAAATCCGGTCAAACTCAACTGAGACCGAGTATAATTCATCAACAACTGCAACATCAAACTCATCTTCACAATTAGGTCTTGGTCTTGGTATCGCAGTCCTGTTTCATGTTGTCCGCAACGATCATATGGAACTTGGATTTGGACCTGAATTATCAGGTATCTGGTATCTTGAGCCTAATACTTCCAATGAGAGCAGTTCCGGTTCTTCATCGTCAAGTCAGTATTCGAAATATTACAATTCAATTGAGCAGCTTGCAATGCCGATAACATTTGATTTTTACTTTTCAAAAAAGATCGGTCTGCGTATGAGTTCAAAATTCCTGGCATTTACATATGACACGCATTCCTTTGAATACAAGAACAGCAGCAGTCCAGATGTTGTTCACGACCTTGATTTTGCTATTGCTACAAACTGGATACCGACATTTGGATTATTCATCCGGTTCTAAACATGGTAATATTTACTAAACGGCAAGATGTTACAAGACAGAATGTTTACTGAAATAACAGAAACATTCTGTCCGACCTTTAATCATATATTTATAAGCCGGTTAATAATTGACAATCGACTACAACCAGAGTAATAAGTTATTAAAAAAGCCCCGCATTTCCAGGGCTTTTTTAATGCAGTTTTAAAATGCTATCAGAATCCGACAGAAAACTGAAGCGCAAGCGCATTTGCTCTCAATGCATCTTCTGAATTTTTGAATCTGTCTCCTGGCAGAACAGCAAGATTTGAGTACTCAATTTTTGTCAAAAAATTCTGAAAAATTCTAAAGTTAAGACCAATTACAAACACCTGAAATCCATGCAGATCTTCACTGAAATACGCGGTTCCAGGATTATGTGACGGATCATTTGCGTTAACCATCTCAAACATCGCATAGGGTGTCAGTGTAAGGTTGGCACTTAAAGGTATAGCATAGGAACCCAGAATATACCAACTCAGAACATTGGATATATTATCAGAACCTTTAAGATAATTTTTTAATCTCTGATAATTCAGCTCACCCTGAACACTGAAATCCCTGAGTTTCAGACGAAAATCAAAACCAAGACAGACTTCTCTTGACTTATATGAAATATTATCCCGGTAACTGTGATTATCCGGATTCTGCGCATCAGACGAATTAAACCATCCGGGAATTTTCCTTTTTGACATATCATAATTAACACTGTCACTTATACGTGACATTACATAAGCACTGATGGCTTCCTGAGTGTAACGCCCGGAAGCGATTGCTTCATTGGTCAACGATTTTGTATACTGGGCTACAGATTGATTTTTCAGGTTATTAAATGTTGTATCATTCATGGTTATCACAAGTGAACGTGTCTGCCCCTTAAGAATGCCTGTATATCCCGATACACCGAGAGTCAACCCCTGAGCGACGACAGGCGTGAAAAAAGAAAGATTGGCTCCTCCGGCAAGATCTTTTAGTTCGTCAATTTGCATTCCATTTCGACCACTTGACATATATACAGTATAATCAAGGTCATTATCACCTAAGAATATTTTTCCGTTTCCAGCCAATCCAATCTGTGATTTAGGGAAGATTTCTATAAGCCCTACTTCATATGGTTGGCGAATAGTAAGCAGTACCGGTGAACCGTGATCAACATTCCATATACCATATTGTGTAATGAACTTTCCGCATTTCAGATTAAGATACTGATTGAATTTAACCTCTATCTGCGCCCTTTCAACAGCGATATCTCCATATTCTGTCATTACGACTCTCTTATCAGTCTTGTTAATTGCAGCAGTTCTTCCTGGATTTACAACTGTTTCAGAATTCAGGGGATCAACCCGTATAATTGTTCCCAGACTGTCACCGGCAAGAGTCATTGGTTTATTATGATAGGCAATTTCTATAAGAGATTTAATATGATCGTTTGGTGTAAATGAAGTATAAAGATTAATATTATCAACAGATATCTGACTTTTTTCATTGAATCCCTGCATGTTCAGAAGGCTGTTGTCAGGAAGCCAGAATTTTAAATACCCCGCATCCATGAAACCGTACAATTTAAAAGAACTCTCACCCTGTGCACTGATCATTGATACCAGTATAAAACCTGATAATATAATCCTGCTGATTCTGCACATCATAAACCCTCCGAATTGTTAAACAAACAGTGTAAGCATCAATTACTTTTTTGTCAATCAAAAGCTCAATTCTGACATTGCATGTATGGGAGCAGATAAACTCACCGTCTTTTAAAATATCAGAAAAAGATTATTTCCTTCCGCTATATTGCTGAATATTATAGGAGCAATTTCTCCACCCGGAAATTCAGCATGTTAATAATAACATCATTAACATCCTGTGTCAATTGAATCGTTTGATATATAAGCAGATGGATGATAAAGGTACGAATGCTTTCAGAAATACATTTTACAAATAGCTTACGGTTGACTAATATGGTCTTGCCTGCTTGATGTATATGTCCCTGTCTGTGCCATTAATCTTGAACTCTACATCCATTGCAAAATCATAATAGGATTTACTTGTATTAGTAAAAACATTGAAATAGAAATGATCGTGAATCCGCTTCAGATACCTTGACAATTTAACAAGTTCATCATCACTCATCACCGGATTGTTGTTATTTAAATTTGAATAGGAAAGGTAGTTGATTGCCGGTTCAGTAAATGATGTACTGAAAAATGTCAGAAAAAGCAGCTGATCTGAAATTGTTCCCTGCGGCGGATTGACAACGCTTGTTTCTCCTGTCTGGCAGCTGATCGTAAAGGCAGAAATACCGGAATTATAAATATTTTTTGTGATTGCCACACCATTTGCAAGTTCATCAGGGAAAGAACGATGAACAAGAATCCCCATTGCAGCGGATCTCTGATCAATTTTAAAATATTCCCGTTCATTGAAACCTTCCAGTGTCCACATACTGGCATAAACCTGTTTAATTGCCATACCAATTGATTTCTTAGAATTGTCAAGTTCAGCAGAGTAAGATTCGTAAAGTCCGGCACCATTAAACCCTTCAAGATCCTCGGCATTTGTGGATGATCTGAAACGGATACTTGTGAATTGTGTCAATGATCTTATTCGCGTTTCGACAATTTTTACAAAATCATCATCGACTGGTGCAGAGATAATTTTTGAACGAAGATTTTCAAGCATTGATTTTCTTCTGCCCATATCAGGCAATGAAATAGAATCACTTAACAGTGTGTCAAGAAATGATTCGAGACCATTACGTTTAATATGATTCCGATAATAGTAAAATGGAATTGCGAAAGCGCCTTCAGGAAGATGGATGAGAACTGAGGCCCCCTGATTAATTTTAGTCAACTCTCCAAGATTTGCGGCTTTGGCACCGACAACAGGTATTGATTCATGGGAAAGCTCCGAAATGTTAAACAGTGTCTGAATTGTGTCATTGCACAAGAGAGTCACTGGCTCTGAAGGTTCTCTGGTTTTCCAGAAATTTTCTGCATCATCAATTGATGCCTCCTGCAGGCTGAATGAATCCTGCGTCACTGAAAGGTGCACGAGCTTATTATTATTACACGTAAACAATGTATCTGTCAATGCTTTTTTATATGCCATATTTGGAGTTTTCCGGTTGTGACTGAGTACGTTTATATGACTCAGCGGTGACTGGAAATCTGTAGTCACAATGCCGCTTATTGCAGGTATGTCATTTGGAACTCCGTTAATGACAAGAATATCATGAGGTCCGATCACTGAATTATCAAGTTCTGAAATATCAACTATTCTTATGTATCCGTAACTTTCACCACAATTCAGTGCCTGATAACGCTGTTCCTTGAAAATATCACTCTGATGAATTATCCGGAAATCAGATTTGATAGATTCTATTCTTGCGTCCATTGAAGTTGATGTCGGCATCAGATAAATACGATCTCCGAAATAACTTGTCTCTGATATCTCTTTGTAAATAGTTTTTATTCCGTCAGCTGGTATTTTATCATCAGAAAAAAACTCAAGCGTGTATATATCGGGAATTTCAAAGTGGCTGATTGTACCTAAGTAGTAAATGCGTTTTTCATTATCTGAGTATTGACTTTCGTTAAAAGAGCTGACATCGTCTGGATAATTCAGGATTTCTTTACAAAAGGAAAAATGATATTGATACATTCCAGATTGAACATAATAGATATGCTTTGAACTGATCTCATAAATTGCCTTGACAGATGTTATCTGACCGGTAACCTGAATAAGCGGAGTGGTTCCAAGTATTTTAAATTCATCAATACAGCTTATCGTATCAACAAATGGAATAGAGTCAATTACACCGTTGCGGCAATTTGTTTCAAGATCATCGCCTGTGACAGTATGTTTTTTGTCACAGCTGAAAAAAAACATTGAATTGCAGATAATTATAACGAATATGTATAGAAACAGTTTTTCTGAATAGCAATTCATAGAATTAATTCCGCAATAATCGGCTAATTAATAATAATTTCAATTTATTATTAATATAATCTAATCAGAGTTAAACATTCTTCAAAAATCCAAATATCTGTATACATTTGAATACAGGGTGAAAAAGGTCATCGTGGACATAGTAAATAGTCAGCCCGAACTCATGAGCATTGTTTTCTATTCGTATAAAAACATCTGTAAATACATTGTTCTCAGAAAGCAATGTGTAACAGTCAAGAATCGTTTTCTGAATTTCAGGCTGACTTATATTTCATTTCGTTATTTCGCTGAAGCTGCTCCGATAAATTGTGTTGTTATGTGATGCCGGACGCTTTCCACTCCATGTTTTCCTTCGTAAACGCCATCGACCCTTACCCGTTGATTTGCAAATGATTGTGCAGCCGAATGAGGTGATACACAGATTCTGTTCCTGCAAAGAAATTGGGAATTGGGCAAAGCCAGCTCAACATCAACACTCCAGCAGTGAAGGTGCTCCCCGCCAATTGAAAACTGAGCCGGCGGAGAAAGTTTTCCAATCACAGAAACCATTTGACCTGAGATGACTGTGAGTTCTGCAAGGTCATGATCTCCTGGAAAAATATCCATTCCATCCTGCTGAAGCTGAAACGATTGATTACCGATAGTGATTGTAAAAATGCCTTTCCAGGCAAAACCGCCGCTGTTCATCACACGAACTATAATTTTATTGACACCATGATTCAATGGAGGAGTTATGGTGCCATTCTGACTGAAATTGTATTGCACCCCATTGACAATCAAACAGGCCTGATCATCTACCTCCTTCGCCAGAATTCCAAATACAGATCCTGTTGGAACAACAAAAGTATGGTACAGCATATATGCCCCTTTTTTAGAGAAGTATAAAGAAACACTCACAGAACCTCTTGAATTGTAAATTAATAATAAATACATTTCAAGAAATTTACCATTACACGTCAAATATAATGCGTTTTCTCAAATATCCTGAACTGCAAACAATCATCTGATTAATATCATGTTAATTTTATGAAATGTAAAAAACTGTCTTATTTATATCTGATTTAATTCTCATTCTATTTGATGTCACCCGAATAAACTCCAATCCCAGGAAAACACACAGTATCTTAATAAGTTGTAGAATTTATTTTATTCATATATTTTATAATTTTATTAAATTAGTTCTACACACCAAATGAATTAATATTCATTTGGCCTAAGTTGGCTATGAATTACTACTACGGGTGAAATAAAACTACTTTGAAAAGACTGGATCACTCTATGATTAAATCATTATGGCTGTTTTTGTTATTCATTCTGACATTTCAGATTTCCGCTCAGATTGTAATTGATCCCCTGCCCTATGCTTCAATTGCAAATCCGATTCCGGATACAATGAGTCAGATAAGGCGTGATTCAATCAATCTGAATTTTTCTCCGATTCGTTTGAATCAGGCCGGATACAGACCTCAGGATCAGAAATATTTTTATTATATCGCATCATCGGGAGCTCCTTCCGGTTTTAAAGTCATTGATAATGCAGCAGG
>Ga0066603_10000764_pt1 | contig 23670 bp, 18 predicted proteins | sample Higcelweek8metaG_FD_59482 | JGI IMG/M metagenome (GOLD analysis project Ga0066603, IMG submission 59482) | Freshwater pond sediment microbial communities from the University of Edinburgh, under environmental carbon perturbations - High... | ecosystem: Environmental > Aquatic > Freshwater > Pond...
GACTGTCCGCAGTTGCTGCCGATTTCGTCTTCGCGCGGGTCGCCGATCGAAAGAACGGTCCTGAATCCCTGCGCCCGCACCTCGGCGCAGGCCTGTTCGAGCCTGTCGCGCGACATCGATTCCAGCAGGTTGTCGCGGCCCGCGTCGGTGGGGTTCAGCGGGGTCAGCTTCACGCAGGTGGTCGCGGGGTCGAAATGGCGGTCCAGAGCGTCGGCGTCGAACGGGATTTTGTCGGAAAGGGCGAAATTCAGCACGACCATCCTTCCCCCCGGTTCATGAAACCGTGCTGCATATTCCCGAATCCACTCAAACGGTTGCAACGCGACGGGGACGAGCGCCGCGCGGTGGGGCTCGCTTGTGGAATTCACCGAAAACTGCAGTTGGAAACGTCGGGGGAAGTGTTTGTCACGGACTTCCAGCAGGCGTTCGAACCATGCTTCAGTTCCGCGCGGCGCCGTTGTCGCGACGCAGGCCCACAGGCCTGGCGATTGAACCATTCCCGGAAGGCAGGACATGGCCGTCAGGACGTGCGGGTTCAGCGCCGGTTCGCCCATGCGGGCGAAGTGGACTTTCAGTTTTGCGCATCGCGTTGCCAGCCCGGGGTGGCGATCCAGAACCGCCCGGACCTGGGCCAGCATCTCGTCGGCCGCCAGGTTGCCGAAAAACCGGTGGGCCGCGTCGCAGAACACGCACCCGACCGGGCACCCGAACTGCGTGGAAACGTTGATGATCCACTTTTCTTCACGTGGATGGCGCCAGTCCAGCCCGTTGACGAATTCGATCATGCTGTCGTCGTCACCACGGCGTGTGCGGGCGACAAATATTTCGGCGACATCGGGGGCACCTGTCGTGGAAATGATTTCCAGGTACGGCAGCGCTGTCGGCGTGTAACCGCTGTGCATTATGCGCGACTCCTTGAATTCATATGACTGATTGCCCGGCAGGCGGCCTGCTGGCCGTCGCCCATGGCGGAAACGATGTACCGGTCCTGCGACCGCAGGATGTCGCCCGCGAAATACAGCCCGGGAATGGGGCCCGTGACCCCGGATGGCACGAAATCCGGGCCGACGGGCATTTCGATTTCGCCGGTCCGAGGCTGGCGGCCGATCGCGATGACGATGTGGTCGAATGCGCGTCCGTCCGGGAACGCGGGGCCAAGAAGGCTTACGCATTTTTCAAAGCATTGCACCCGGTCGACGGGCGACTTGAACGTCACATTCACCCGGGATCGGGCCAGTTCGGCAAGCAGTTGCGGGCAGGCATGAAGGTCGTCGCCGCGCACCAGGAGCGCCGCCATGGCCCCCCGATCCTGAATCGACAGGGCGCTGTCGATCGCCGCTTCACCGGAACCGATGACCGCTACGCTTTTGCCCGCGAGGTCGGTTGGAAGCGTGCGGATGTCGCGGTGTATCAGGGGTGATTCCGCCAGGGGCGGGGAAAACGGGACCGGGCGCGTGCCGGCCGCCACCACGACGGTGCGGGAACGCAATTCAACGGGCCCGGCCCGAACGATCCAGTCGTCGCCGCCACTGACAATCTTTTCGACCCGGCCGCATATCAGCAGGGTTCCAGTCTGGCGGACCTGGGCGACCAGTCCGGCGACCCACTCCACGGGGCGGGCGCCATCCGGATGCCCCGGAAGGTTGTCAAGGCGGCGCGCGGCCATGGTCAGCCCGCCCGGCGGTTCGTCTGAAATCACGATCGCGGAAACGCCCTGCCTGGCGGCCTCGATGGCGGCCATCAGGCCTGCTGGCCCGGCACCGGCGATTGTGATGTCGAATCGATCGTCACCCACGGCTATCACCTCGGCATGAATCAAGTGTTTCAGCGATTTCCCGCAGATAGCGGATGTGCGCGTGGCCGGAGCCAAGGCACAGCAGTGCGGAAAAGTGGGTTTCGACGTCGCGCGCGCCACATGCGTCGGCGACGATAACCGGCAGGATGCCGCGCGCGCCAAGGCATATGGCGCTGGCCATGACACAGAGGTGCGTCTGGACGCCTGCCATGAATATCGCGTCGGAGTCCTTGAGGCCCGCCGGCATTTCGGCGCCGATGGCTTCATGGCGAGACTTGGTAATCAGTTCCCCCGGGCGAATCAGATTGGCGATCGATGGCACGATGGCCGACAGCGGATCCGCGGCGGTCAGAGCGCGTGGAAAGAAGTCCGCGAAGGTGCCGCGCTGTCCGTCGGCGGGTTCTGCATGCCGTGTAAATACGATCGAAAGGTTTCGTTGACGAAAGATTTCAACCAGTTGCGCAATGTTCGACACCACGGATTCTGCGTCCGGCAGACAGGCGGGGGATGACCGATCCAGGAAAAGCCGCTGCGGATCGATAACGATCAGGGCTGGACTGCTTGCCAGCAGGGGCGCGCTGCGTCCCCGTATGCCGTCAAGGCAGGCGTAAGCGGGGGCACCGTTTGCGGACGACGGTGAAAGTGGGGATGAACCGGAAGCCGGACGATACATGACAGCCATCCACAAACGATAAACGCGTACACACGCGCCTTCGGCTGGATGGCCGCGATGGCCTGACATTGCCGCAAGCGATTAGCTGACGTATTTCTAGCAGACCGGGGGAATCCGTGCAAGCCGTACGTGGCGGGCGGATTTTCATCCGCCCGTACATCCCCCTGTGCCCGTACCTGACCCTGACCCTGTACCTGATCCCTTACATTATTCAGTCACGTCGGCGGCGCAGCGGAAGCCAAGGTCTTTCTGCGAACCGATGTAGCCGGGGAAATAACAATTGCGGTGCGAAACGCGCATGAAGAAGTCGTAATCCGGGTAACCGCCGCCGCGCACGACGCGGTTGTAGTTGTTAGTGTCGTCGCCGGGCCCGGTCGGGTTGTCGGCCGGGCTGACGTCGTACCAGTCGGACTGGTATCTGTCATAAACCCACTCCCAGACGTTGCCGACCATGTCGCAAAGGCCGTACGGGCTGTCGCCGGCCGGGGATTTGCTGCACACGGGCCATGTGGTCCCGGTGCCGCAACCATCGCCGCCTTCTTCCATGACGGCCAATTCGCAGGTGGCGTCTTCGTTGCCCCACGGATGGATCCTGCCGTCGGTGCCGCGCGCGGCCTTTTCCCACTCGGCTTCCGTGGGCAGGCGCTTGCCAAGCCAGTTGCAATAAACGGTCGCCTGGTCCCAGTCGACGCAGTTCACGGGATGGTTGAATTTCGCCAACTCGCCCCAGTTGCAGTCGTACTTCCACTCATAGTTCGGGACGGTGCACACCCCGGCGTTGAAGCAGTCGGCGTATTGGGCAAGCGTCACCTCGGTCCGGTCGATCTGGAACGCGTCGATGTTCACCAGGTGGTACGGCAGGGCGTCGGCGTTGCAGTCGTCGTCCAGCGATTCGTTGCATCCCATCCAGTAGGAACCGGCCGGGATGGTTACCATTTCTTGTTCCACCGGGATTTCGACGCATGTCCCGGTATCGCATTCCCAACCTTCATCGCATTGCCCGCATGATGTCGCGCAGACCGGGTCAAGTCCGCACGCCAGGCCGGTGCAGTCAGGTTCGCAGATTTCGACGACGCAGGTACCGTCGTCGCAACGGAATCCGTCATCACAGATGCCGCAGGACAGCCCGCAGACGGGGTCGGGGCCGCATTCGATGTCGTCACATTTGCGTTCACAGCCGCAGTATCCCACGGGGCAGTACTGGTACTGGCACAAAGCCGGCTCGCTGCAGGCGCTGCCCAGTTCGCCGCAGAAAAGAGTCTGGCAGACAGGCGGAACCAGGTTCAGGTTGCAGTGCTGGGTCTGGGGGCAGTCGTCGTTGGTCGAACATTCCGTGGTCGACACGCATTCGTCGGTCGGGGTCGGGCTGCCACCGCAGGCCGTCATGATCAGTGCAAGGGCGGCCAGGCCGGCCAGCGTCAGGAATGCCGTGCGAAACAAAGGACGACCACGTGATCGGGAAGTGTTGCGTCCGTTCATGTCATATCCCCGGGTAGAGTCAGTGCTGGACTTCGAAAAGGCTCTGGGCGGCGCCGCAGTCGGGGCACGTCCATGTTTCCGGCAGGTCATAGAAGCTGGTTCCGGGTGGGACGCCCTGGGCCGGGTCGCCGACCGCCGGGTCGTAAACGTAATTGCAGACCGTGCAGACGAACTTCGTGGCGGAAGTGACGGCGTCGATCCCGGTGTTGGTGTCTTCTTCGGTCTGGACGTCGGAAACGTCGCCGTCGTTGTTGACGTCACCGCCGCATGAAACCATCGGAAGTCCACACATGGCGATAATCAGCACCAGCGACAGGACTGACAGGGATCTGCTGAAACGAAAGCCGGACATCTTGTCCCCCCGGGGAAAGAGCGATTTAAGCGTGATGGTAATCGTTTGGATTTCTTTCGGAAAGTATTTTTGACATCGATATCGGCGACACTAAGATTGGATCGATGAATTCAGTCCGTTCCTTCAACCGGGGGCTCAAATGTCTGCGATGGCACAACAGATAACGGGGCTGAAGCAGCCGTACAACCTTTCGCCGCGTATCCAGTGGTTGCGCGATTACTACTTTCAGGGAACGTCACGCGCCTGGAACAACGAATACACGGCGTGGTCCACGGGAACCGACTGGGATGTCCAGTTCAACGAACTGACGTATTACATTGTGCCCGAAGTGTACTTCCTGATTTCGGCGCTGCGCGGCACTTACCAGATGGGCGCGCGCAACGTGGAATTGCATCCTGACTTCTGGAAGTGGTCGTTGCCGGAAAGACGGGCATGGTTTGTCCACAAGGTGATGGTCGACGAACTTCCGCAGGAAATCCTGCCTGGCGACCTGATCTGCGGGGCGCGGTTCAACGTCCAGACGTCGCTGTGCCTGAACCGGGAAGAGGCGCGTGAATATGACCGGCTGGTTATCGGAAAGGGCGGCGCGCGTGAAGCGATGAAGCGTTTTCATGACCACGGGTACGGCAACGCGGGCGCCACCAGCGGACACCTGATCCCCGGTTACGAAAAGATGCTGAAGATCGGGTGGCGCGGGATTCATGAAGAAATACAAGCGTATTACGACGCCCTGACCCCGCACGAGCAGAAAGGGCCGCGTGGCGCCCAGCTTCGGGCGATGTTGACCGCGGCAACGTTGCCGCGCGACCTTGCGGCAAGATATACGGCGCGATGCAGGCAGACGGCCGAAACCGAATCCGACGCGAACCGGCGCGAAGAACTGCTGGCGATGGCGAAGAATCTTGACCGCGTGCCGTGGGAACCGGCCGAAACCTTCCACGAAGCGCTGCAGGCCTTGTGGCTGGGCCACATGCTGGTCATGTCCGATGAAAATTACCCCGGTCCTGGCGTGTCGTTCGGCCGTTTTGACCAGTACATGCTTCCTTACTGGCAGAAGTCGATTGCCGATGGCATGGACCGCGAATTCGGCAAGGAGCTGCTGAAGTGCTTCTGGATGCACTGCAACACCGCGTATGACGCGCAGATCCGCAGCGGAAATCAGGGCATCACGGCCGGTTTCGGCCAGTTGATAACGCTTTCCGGCGTCGGCGCGGGCGGCGTTGACATGACAAACGAATTCACTTGGGCGGTGCTGGAAGTCATCGACGAAATGTCGCCCATTCTGGAACCGAAGCCGAACGTGCGCCTGCACCGCAACACCCCGCCTGAATTGATGGATCGCGTCGTGCAGATGATCGCCGACAGCCAGGGCGCGCCGTTTTTGCTGAATTTCGACGAACGGTCCATGGCCGGCATGCTGCGGCAGGCGGCGCTGGCCGGGATGCACGACAAGGTCAACGAATCGAACGTGCACGAATACGCGCCGGTCGGCTGCCTGGAAAACACGATGGTCGGGAACGACCGCTCGGGCACGGTGGACAACAACCTGAACCTGGTCAAGGCGGTCGAGCTGGCGTTGACGGGCGGGCGCGACCTGCTGCCTTACCAGGACCCGATTACCGGGGCCGTCGCGAAAATCACCCAGGATGGTCCGTCGACCGGCGACGCGACGAAGTTCAAGGATTTTGAAGAGTTCTGGCAGGCCTACGCGACCCAGACGCAATACATCATCGAACGCTGCGTTGACGTGCATGAAAAGTCCGAAGCGATTCGCGCGCGTTACTTCCCGACGCCGTATCTGTCGGGCCTGGTTTCGGGGTGCGCGGAAAAGGGCAGGGACGTCACCCAGGGCGCGGCCGAAATCAGCCTGACCACACTGGAAGCAGTGACGTACGCGACCACGGTCGATTCGCTGCTGGCGGTCAAGTACCTCGTGTTCGACAAGAAGCTCTGCACGATGGAAAAACTGCTGGAAGCGCTGCGCGCGAACTGGGTCGGCCACGAGGTCCTGCAGGCGCAGGCGAAGAACCGCGCGCCAAAGTACGGCCGCGACGACGACGAAGCGGACGCGATGGCCGTGCGTGTCATGGACCTGTGGTGCGGACTGGCCTGGCGGCAAAGCACGAAGGTGACTGGAAGACAGTATCGTCCGGGCATGCTCAGTTGGAATTACTGGGCCGGCGACGGGTACGTGGTGGTGGCGACGCCTGACGGGCGGCCGCGCGGCCAGTTTCTTTCCAACGCCATCTGCCCCTGCAACGGCGCGGACATCAACGGTCCGACCTCGAACAGCAATTCGGTCGGCAAGGCGCTGGGCGGGAAATCCGCGGACGGCGTCGGCGACTGGGAAGACTTCAACAACTGCCTGCCGAACGGCGCAAGCCACACGATCACGTTTAACCCGGCGTTCATGAAGGACCCGGAACACCGTGAAAAGTTCAAGTCGTTCCTTCACGGGTACATCGAAAACGGCGGAACGGCTTTGCAGATCAACATACTGGACCCGGACATGCTGCGCGACGCACAGAAGCATCCGCAGGATTACAGGCACCTGCTGGTCCGCGTGACCGGGTACAACGCGTACTTCGTCAGCATCGGGAAGGAACTGCAGGACGAAGTGATCGCGCGCATGAGCCACCAGCGGTTCTGAACCGCGCGGCGGGGTTTTTGATGACTGACGGACTGGTCCTGGAAATACAGCGAATGTCCACGGAAGACGGGCCCGGGTTGCGGACCACGGTCTTCCTGAAGGGGTGCCCGCTCAGGTGCGAATGGTGCCATAACCCTGAAAGTATCAGCCCGCGGCCGCAGGTCCAGTGGGTGGAAGCGAAGTGCATCGGCTGCGGGTCGTGCGCGGCGGTTTGCGAACAGGAGGCGCTCGACTGGGCGCCGGGACTGGTGCAAATCGATCGTGACAAGTGCGTCGGGGCCGGGGATTGCGTGGACGTCTGTCCGGCAACGGCACTTGAACTCTGGGGTCGCCGCATGACCGCGAATGAACTGGTCCACGAGCTGGTCAAGGACCGCGCGTATTTTGAAAAGTCGGGCGGTGGGGTCACGATTTCGGGGGGCGAGGCCACTGCCCAGCCTGAATTCTGCCTGGAAGTGCTGCATGGATTGAAGGCGGCCGGTGTCGGGACCGCGGTGGATACCTGTGGGCTGTGCAAGACGGAAACGCTGGACGAAATCCTGCCCTGGACCGACGTGGTCCTGTACGACCTGAAGTTGATGGATTCGGCGGCGCACCGGCGTTACTGCGGTGCCGGCAACGAAAGGATCCTGGAAAACGTCCGGCATGTGGCGCGGGCGATCGCGGCTGACGCGGCGGCCGGGGGAACGAAGACTCTGTGGGTCAGGACGCCGCTAATTCCGGACGCGACTGCCACGGCTGAAAACATCGGCGCGATCGGGCGGTTCATCGCGGACGAACTGGGCGCGGCCGTGTCACGCTGGGACCTGTGCGCGTTCAACCACCTGGGGCGCGACAAGTACGTGCGGCTGGGGCTGGACTGGGCGTATCGTAAAATCCCGCTTATGACGGCTGCCGAGCTGGAAGAAATGGGCGCGGTGGCGCGGGTTTCGGGTGTTTCACCGGATACCGTGCGTGTCAGCGGGGCAACCCGGCTGGACGGCTGAACTGGAGGGGTCCTGTATGCAACAGTTGACTGAAGGCGCCATGGCGGTGCTGAACGCGGGAACCAAGCTGGGGATCATCGCGACGGTCGGGCCCGACGGCCTGCCTCACATCACGCTGATGTCGTCGCTGGAGGCGAAGGACCCGACGCACCTGATGTTCGGGCAGTTTTCGGCCGGGAAAAGCAAGGAACACTTGAAGTCGAACCCGCTGATGGCGTTCGTCGTGGTGACGCTGGACAAGCGCTTCATGGGCGGGCACGCCCGGTACACGCACGCGGTCAGGGAAGGCGTCGATTACGAACATTACAACGCCCAGCCACTGTTTCGATACAACACATATTTCGGCATAAACACGGTGCACTACCTGGATCTGATCGACGCCACCGACGTTTCCGGCCTGCCGATGGGCCGGATCATCCCGGCGGCCATCGCGACGAAGCTGGGGAAGGGCGCCTTTGCCGACCGGTCCCGGCCGCACATAATGAAAAAGCCTGCCGAAGACATATTCAACGGCCTGGGCAACCTGAAGTTCCTGGCGTATGTCGACGACGACGGAGTGCCGCAGATCTTCCCGGTCATCCAGTGCCAGGCCTGCGACAGCCGCCGCCTGGCCTTCGACACCGGGGCGTATTCCGCCGAAATCGACCGTCTGCCCCCCGGCCGCCCGGTCGCCGTGTTCGCAATGACAATGAAGATGGAAAGCGTTCTTGTCCGCGGCCCGTTCACCGGCTTCAAGCGCCGCGGCTTCTTCCGCCTTGGTCTGGTCGACATCGATTGGGTCTACAATTCCATGCCGCCATGTCACGGACAGATTTACCCGCCGGTGCCGCTGCGTCCCGTTGAACAATTCTGACTGTCAATCCGTGCTTCCCGGCGCCCACAAGGTCTTTTTGTAATTTTGAATATTGTTTGCTGCTTTCCTTGATCTTCGTGGATGAACTACATAGCATGATGGCATCTTTCATACGCGGTGGTTCCATGAGGGCTGCATACTATTTGACCGTGTTTGCTGCGGCGGGCTGTTTCTGGCTGGCCGGCTGTCCGGCTGAGGATGAAGGTGATGATACCGGCGACCAGCCGGTGGACGTGCTCGTGGGCGATGACGGCGCCGGGCAGGATGATTCGGCGGTCGTCGACCAGGACACGGCCGTCGAAGAAGACGTCAGCGTACCCACGCCGTCCATCGTGGGGACATGGGATATGGAAAGCTCCTTCGGCTTGTTCTATAACCTGCCGCCCACTGCTGAAACCGTCCTCAATGTCGCCGTCGGGCTGCTGAACAGTCCGTCCGGCCAGTTGCTGATGCTGATGTGTGACCCGGTCATGCTCGGACTCAGTACGCCCACCGACTTCTGTTCCCGGGTGTTCAACAACCCGTCGGTACCGGCAATGAACGACCTGACCGATTTCGGTACGTTTGTTCGCGGTGAAATTGACGCGAATACCACACAGATGCTGACAGCTGCGTGCCCGACCACCGATCAGCCCGATCTGTGTAACGGCGTGTATTACACGCTAAACGACTTGACGGCGCTGTCTGAACAGGTCGGATTCGGGTCGACGATGACATGCACTGCCAACCCCGACGAAAGCGGTGAAGTTCCAGCCGGGACGTGCACGGAAAACTGGCACACCGTTAAATACCGCTGGCTGGTCGGCGCCGAATGCGACCCGGCGATCGATGCCAATTGCGGTGTCGTCGTCATTTCGATGGCGGCCATCCCCGGTATCGGGCAGGCCGTCGGCGGGGACGTAACCGGCTCCGTTTCTTCTGGTGGCGATCTGGCAATCGACAGTCATCTCGTGACGCTCAAGCCCGGGGCCCTGATCCAGTTTGCCCTGCAGCAGATCGCGATTCCCAGGCTTTTCGGTGATGGCAGTGACGGATTGCCCGTCGTTGATTCTTATGCCGAACTGTTCGGGGCGATGCTTGGCGCGCGCCAGTGCCTGGAGGGCGTGTCGTGCTGCGCCGGGTTTGAAAGCGCCGTGCTGGCGCAGTATCCGGAAACACCGGCGGGCATCGCCACGGCGGCGTGTGAATTCGCGACCGATACTGTTGCCACGTACTTGATGGATCATATTGCCGCTATCGACGCATCGGGCGGCGTGTGGATCGGGACCCCGGCTGGCACCCCCGCAATGATCACCGATCTTGACGATGATGGGACTTATGACGCCATTGGCACTGCAGAGGAGCCCGCGATGTGGGACGGCGTCCTGCAACTTGGGGGCTTCGATTACGAATTCGACGGTAACTTCTGGGGCATGCGGGACTGAATTCCACGGCATGCGGAACTGAATAACCTAACCTTCGGCGAGCGCCGCCAGTTTCTTGATGCCGCTCAGGTTGTGGCGTTTCTGTTCGGACAGAATAACTTTGCGCAGGCGGACGGACTTCGGGGTGACTTCCACCATTTCGTCGTCCTTGATGAACTGCAGGGCCTGTTCCAGGGAAATCGGCGTGATCGGTGACAGCAGTATGTTGTCGTCGCGGCCGGCGGCCCGCATGTTGCTGAGCTTCTTTTCCTTGGACGGGTTCACGTTGATGTCGTTCGGGCGGTTGTGTTCGCCCACGATCATGCCTTCATAAAACGGGTTGCCCGGTACCAGGAACAGGCGGCCGCGGTCTTCCAGGCCCCACAGCGCGTACGCCACGGCAACGCCGCTGCGGTCCGCGACGATGGACCCGCTGAACCGGCTGGTGAACTCGCCGCAGTATTCTTCGTAACTGACCAGGTACGAACTCATGATTCCGGTGCCCCTGGTGTCGGTCAGGAACTCGTCGTGGTAACCGATAAGGCACCTGCTGGGGATCCGGAATTCAATCCTGACGCGGCCGGTGCCGTGGCTTCCGTAATTGACCATCCGGCCTTTGCGCATGTTCACCTTCTGGGTGACGATGCCCTGGTACATATCGCCGCAGTCGACGTAAAGATGCTCGATCGGCTCCAGCATCTTGCCATCGACGTTTTTGCAGATGACTTCCGGCCGGCTGACGCACAATTCGAAGCCTTCGCGGCGCATGGTTTCAATCAGGATGGCAAGCTGGAATTCCCCGCGGCCCTTGACGATGAAGCCTTCGCTGTCCGTCGGGACTTCCAGGCGGATCGACACGTTTCGCAGGGTTTCCTTCAGCAGCCGGTCGTGAATCCTGTTCGGCTGGAAGATGGTCCCTTCGGTGCCCGCCAGCGGTGACGTGTTGCAGAAAATACGCATGAAAACGGTCGGTTCGTCGACCGTAAGTCGCGGCAGCGCCTTCGGGGCGACCTGTGTACATATTGTGTCGCCGATCATCACGTCTTCGATGCCGGCCAGCACGACGATGTCACCGGGCTGGACCGTGTCGACGTCCTTGATGCTGATCCCTTCATAGCTTTGCAGCCGCGTGACCTTCAGCGGCCTGCAGCCACCGTCGGGTCCGATGCAGGTCAGCGCGTCCGCTGATGTGACGTGGCCGTGCGCGACCTTCCCGATGGCCAGCCTGCCGACGTAATCCGAATAATCGAGGTCGGAAACCAGCATCTGGAAAGGCTCGTCCGGGTCGTACACCGGGGCGGGCACATCCGACAGGATCGTTTCGAACAGGCAGCGCAGGTCCAGCCGGGCGTCGTTCAACTTGCGCATGACCACGCCTTCGCGTCCGACCGCGTAAAGACACGGGAAATCGAGTTGGTCTTCATCCGCGCCGAGGTCGATGAACAGGTCGAATATTTCGTTCAGGACTTCTTCGGGCCTGGCGTCCTTCCTGTCGATCTTGTTGATGACGACGATGACCTTCAGCCCGGCTTCCAGCGTTTTTTTCAGGACGAACCTGGTCTGGGGCAGGGGACCTTCCGCGGCGTCGACAAGCAGGACCGCGCCATCGGCCATGGACAGGGCGCGTTCGACTTCGCCCCCGAAGTCCGCGTGGCCGGGGGTGTCGATGATGTTGATCTTCACGTCGTGCCAGATGACCGAGCAGTTCTTGGCCGCGATGGTGATGCCGCGTTCGCGTTCCAGTTCCATGTTGTCCATGATCCTGACCGCGACCTGCTGGCCTTCACGGAACACACCGCTCTGGCGGAACATGGCGTCAACCAGCGTGGTCTTGCCATGGTCGACATGGGCTATGATGGCGACATTCCTGACGTTTTCGTTTCGTTTCGCGTGATTCAATGCGTTCCTTGCGTGACGTCAAACCGAGGGGTGCGGGCAAACGCAGACGGGACGACAACGGCGCGGAGTATAGGCGCATTCGTAACGATTTCAAATCCGCGGGTTTATTCATATTGCGTTGACGTAAAACCTGCCATCGGCCAAGCTTGACCAATACCGGGATCACCGGGGATCAAAACCAACGGAGGCCGCGGATGGACGCGATAATGCTGGCCCGCCTGCAGTTCGCGATGACGATCGGGTTTCACTTCCTGTTTCCGCCCATTTCGATCGGGCTGGCCTGGCTGCTGGTCTTCATCGAGTGGAAGGGGATGCGCACCGGCGATCACGTCTGGATCAGGATGGGCAAATTCTTCGGCCGCCTGTTCGCGCTGACGTTCGCCGTGGGCGTGGCGACCGGCATCGTGATGGAATTCCAGTTCGGCACCAACTGGGCGTCGTATTCGCGTTTTGTCGGCGACATCTTCGGGGCGCCGCTTGCCGCCGAGGGCGTTTTCGCGTTTTTCCTGGAATCCAGTTTCCTTGGGCTGTACCTGTTTGCCCGTAACAAGGTCGGCAAGGGGGTCCACTGGTTTTCAATCCTGATGGTCGCGTTCGGCGCCACGGTTTCGGCCTTCTGGATACTGATCGCCAACAGTTGGCAGCAGACTCCGGCCGGGTTTGAAGTGATCGAAGGCCGCGCGGTCCTGACCAGTTTCAGTGAAGCGGTTTTCAACCCGTCGATGTGGCACAGGTTCTTCCACACCATGGCGGCGGCGTTGATTACGGGCGCTTTCTTCCTGGGCGGCGTATCGGCGTGGCGCCTGGTCCGCGACAAGTCCGACGACGTGGCCAGGCGCGGCCTGAAGGTCGCCATTCTGTCGGGCTTCGTGTTCGCGGTCCTGTCGGCGTTCCCGACCGGCGACAACCATGCCCGCCAGGTCGCGCAGACCCAGCCTGAAAAGTTCGCGGCCATCGAAGGCATTTACGAAACGCAGAAGGGCGCGCCGCTTGTCGTATTCGGCGTTCCGCAGGACGACCCGCCCCGGCTGGCCGCGAGGGTGGAAATCCCGAAGATGGCAAGCTGGCTGGCGTTCGGCGACCCGGATGCCGAAGTAAAGGGCATCAACGCGTTCAAGCCTGACGAAATCCCGCCGTTGGCGCTTACGTTCATATCGTTTCACAGCATGGTGATGCTGGGTATGCTGTTCATCGGCTTGATGGGGCTGGGCATCCTCCTGATGCTGCTGAAAAGACTTGAATCGTCCCGGTGGTACCTGTGGGGCGTCGTGCTGGTGGCGCCGTTGACGCTCGCGGCCAGCCAGCTTGGCTGGATCACCGCCGAGGTCGGACGCCAGCCGTGGTCGGTTTACCGGCTGCTGCGCACGTCCGAATCGGTGTCGGTCACGGTCGGCGTGCCTGAACTGTGGTTCAGCATCGCGCTGATAGGCTTCATGTACATCCTGCTTGGCGGCCTTTACATCTTCATGCTTGTGCGCGAAGTCAGGCGTGGGCCGGATCGGGCCCCGGAGGTGGTGTGATGGATCATCAATTCCTTCAGATTACCTGGTTTATCCTGTATTTCGTGCTGATTGCCGGGTACGCCATTCTGGACGGCTTCGACCTGGGCGTCGGGGCCCTGTCGCTGTTCGCGAAGGACCAGCGCGAGCGCGGGATCCACATGGACGCGATCGCCCCTGTCTGGGACGGCAACGAGGTCTGGCTGCTGACGGCCGGCGGAGCCTTGTTCGCGGCTTTCCCGTTCGTTTACGCGACCGTGTTTTCCGGGTACTACATGGCGCTGATGCTGCTGCTGGTCTTCCTGATCTGGCGCGCGGTGTCATTCGAATTCCGTAACAAGATGGAATCGCCGCGCTGGATCCGGGCCTGGGACTGGGCGTTCGGTCTGGGCAGCATCGTTCCGCCCATCCTTTTCGGCGTGGCGGTCGGCAACATCCTGCGCGGCCTGCCGTTGAACGATCGTGGCGATTTCACAGGTACGTTCGTCAGTCTGCTGAACCCTTACGCGATACTGGTCGGTGTTCTGGCGCTGACCATGTTTTTAACCCACGGCGCCCTGTACCTGGGCATCAAGACCGAAGGGGAACTGCGCGACCGCATGGATCGGTGGGCGCCCGGGCTGTGGATGGCGTGGGTCGTTCTTTACGTGGCCGCGACATTCGTGTCCCTGCTTGTTTCGCCGTTCCTGTTCGCGGGTATCCTGAAAAACCCGGTTTTCTGGGTGCTGTTCCCGGTGATGATGGCGTCGGTCGTGCTGATCCCGGTGTTTTTGAAGTCCGGCCGTCACATGCGCGCATTCCTGGCGTCATCCGTGGCGATTGCGACCCAGATCGGCCTGGCCGCGGTCGGCCTGTTCCCGAACCTTGTGCCCGCCCGCAACAACCCCGATTTAAGCCTGACGATTTATAACGCGTCTTCGTCCGCGAAAACCCTGACCACGATGCTGATCATCGCCGGCATCGGCGTCCCGATCGTCCTGGCGTACACGGTCTTCATTTACCGCGTCTTCAAGGGCAAGGTCCGTCACGGCGAACTGTACGGCGGGCATTGAGGCAGGTGGATATCGGATGTAATCCGATGCCGGATCTGATCAGAACAGGGAGTCCATTGCCGTGGACCCGACCGACGCGATCAACACGATGATGTAAATAGTCAACAGCACCCAACTGGCGATGCCCACTCCGATCGACACATTGCTCCACATTTTTGACCGCTGAGCTGATTCAAGCGCCCCGGCGTGGTCCCCATCGGCCAGCTTGGTTCTTGATTCGACCGCGTTCACGATGGCGGGAATGCCGAAGGGCCAGCAGAAAAGGATCGTGACGACGATTGCCCTGGTCATGTAATTGGGAACGTCGTAAACGGGGGTGGCCGGTTCTTTCCTTTGATAGACAGGAGCAGGGTTACTGGCACCGACCGGGCCGCCGCAACTTGCACACGTCGTGGCGTTATCAGTTATCAGGGCACCGCAAGACTCACAGTACATGGCAACCTCCTGGTTAGGCCCGAAAAATGTCCAATCCTTAACAATCGGCCACACGCGTCAAGTTCCCAACGGTCACCGGCGTGGTGGAGTCTTGTTTGAGGCCCAGTCTAATCGGATTCAAGGGCTACATCAATAACATCGATCGTGCGCAGGAGATTGGCTATCAGTGAAAATTTGTACCCGTCATAACGAATCAGCCATGGCGATGAAAAAGCAAGCCACCATTATCAGACTGAAAATCCCGGCACCCACTCCAATCGAGGTGTTGGCCCACATCTTCGATCTTTCAGCAGATGTCAATGCCCCCATGTAGTCGTTGGCAATAATTTTGTTTTTTGATTCAACGGCATTGATTATTGCCGGTATGCCGAGAGGCCAAAAGAATAGAACGGTGGCAACGATTGCCCTGGCCATATAGTTGGGAACATCACGATTGAAAGAGTCTGTCGTATACTGACTTTTTCCGAGGAGAATCGGGTTTCTTCCGTCAACCGGGCCACCGCAAGCTGGGCAATGGGCAGCATTTTCACTAGTCCGGGTACCGCAGGCTTCACAATACATGGCTGTCTCCAAGTTAAGTCTAAAATAGGCTGCATCCGCAATAACCGGTATCACACGTTAATTCCCGCCGGAATTCGGAGCCTGGTGATCAAGATTTTCGGGCAGTCTAATTGGATTGACAGCACATATCAACGTTCGTTTGTCAGATTCGCCCGGCCGGAAAGTACACATCAATTAATTTGTGTCAGGTAAGTGCTGCATCAAATCTGAATGGATAGAGCTACCAGAACGGTAATTGCGACGCAAAAGGTTGTAATGCCGATGGCGAAAGCCGCTTTGCACCACTTGCCTGCCCGATCTGAAGCAACAAGGGAACCAGAATAATCGCCCTGTTGAAAACCACGCCTTGATCTGACGGCATTGCGTATCGCCGGGATGCCGAATGGCCACGACATGAAAATCGTTACGATGACTGCCCTCGTCATGAAGTCTGGAATTTCGACCACGCGTTTTTCCGCTGAGGCCGGTAGCCGCGAAGTCAGAGTTGTTCCGCAACCCGTGCATTCGGGGGTCTGGTCGTTGTTCAAGGTACCGCAATATCTACAGAACATGTCCCACCCCCGGGTCCGGCAAAATCAACGCATTTCAGTACCGAGCGGTCGGTCACCACGTATGGTTTCTGCCGTCCGTTAGCGCCACCGTGTTGCATTCAAAGTGAATGTACCTTTGTCCGGAACGGATTTCAACGGTGGTGGCGGAGTTATTTGTTTCAATTCATGACGTCCATGTCTTCTTCCCCGCGAACGTCACGTAAATCGAAGGCAGGACGAACAGCGTCAGGACGGTCGATGAAATCAGGCCGCCGATGACGACCACGGCGAGCGGACGCTGGATGTCGGCGCCGGGGCCGCTGGCGTAAATCATCGGCAGAAGGCCCAGGACGGTCGTGGCGGATGTCATCAGAAGGGCGCGCAGGCGCAGGCGGCAGGCGTGGACAACCGCGTCTGTCGGGGACAGTCCTTCGTCGCGAAGCTGGCGGATGAAGGTCAGCAGCACCGTGCCGTTCTGGACCGCGATGCCGAAGACCGCGATGAAGCCGATGGTGGCCGGGACATTGAACGGCATGCCGAACGCGGCCATCGCCATCAGGCCACCGGCCAGCGCGAATGGAAGGTTGATCAGCACCATCGCAGCGGGACGCAGCGAACCGAGCGCGGACAGCAGCATCAGGAATATCAGCCCGATCGAAATCGGGATGACAACCCCAAGCCGCGTCATGGCCCGTTTCTGGTTTTCGAACGTGCCGCCGTATTCCAGCCAGTAGCCGGTTGGCAGTTCCGCCGATAAGGATCCAAGGCGTTCCCGGGTCTCGTCGACAAAGCCGCCCAGGTCGCGGCCGGCCACGTTTGCTTCCACCACGACGCGCCGCATGCCGTTTTCGCGGCTTATCTGGGCAGGGCCCTCGATGCGCCGGATGTCGGCCACGCTTCCAAGCTGGACCAGCGCGCCGGAAGGCGACCTGATGGTCAATGTTTTGATTGCCTCGGGTGAATTCCGCCGGTCTTCCGGGACACGTACCTGGATGCCGATGCGCAACTGCTCGTCGATCAGTTCGGTCGCGACTTTCCCGCCGACCGCGGTTTCAACCAGGTCGTTGACATCCGCCATGCTGATACCGTACCTGGCCATCGCGGCGCGGTCCGGGATGACTTCGAGCTGGCTGAATCCGGTCACCTGTTCGACGCTGACATCGCGCGCGCCGGCGATGCCACGAAGGACGCCCGCCGTTTCATCCGCGGCCGCCTTAAGCCGTTCCAGGTCATAGCCGTAAATCTTGACCGCCAGATCCGCCTTGACGCCCGAAATCAGTTCGTTGACGCGCAGGGCGATCGGCTGGCTGAACGCGAACCGCGTCCCAGGGATTTCTTCAAGCGTTTCGCGCATTTCTGCGACAAGCTGGTCGATGTCGCGACCCGTGGTCCATTCCTTTTCCGGGTGCAGCATGATCATCAGGTCGGTTTGTTCAGGCCCCATCGGATCTTCCGAAATTTCCGCGCGACCCGTCTTGGAAACGACGGTCTTCACTTCCGGGAACTTCAGGAGCGCCTTTTCGATGTAGTCGGCCGTTTTCACCGAGCCTTCCAGCGATGCGTTCGGCAGGCGGACCGCGTTGATGGCGATGGCGCCCTCGTCAAGGCGCGGCAGGAATTCCATGCCGATGAACGGTATCAGCGTCAGCGCCCCGGCGAACACCACGACGGCGGCAACGATTGTCACCCTGGCGTGCCTGACCACGAAGGCCACGGCCGCCTGGTATCCGCCCGCGAACCGCGCGAACAACCTTGTTTCGTCCCGGTCGCCGGATCCGCCACCGATGAACGACATCAGGGCCGGCACGATCGTCATCGCGGCCACAAGCGCCGCCAGCATCGCGAAGACCATGGTCAGCGCCAGCGGCTTGAACATCTTGCCTTCCATGCCTTCCAGCGTGAACAGGGGCACGAAAACAAGCACGATGATCAGGACAGAAAACACGATTGGCCGGGCCACTTCACGGACAGCCCGGACAAGCGCGGAGTGCCGGTCTTCCCTGGCGACGCCCTTCAGGTGGCGCGTGATGTTTTCCGTGATGACGATGGGGCCGTCCACGACCATCCCGACCGCTATGGCCAGGCCGCCCAGGCTCATCAGGTTCGCGGAAAGCCCGGCGGCGCCCATGAAGATGAATGCAATCAGCGCCGTGACGGGAATGCTGACGGCGGTGACCAGGGCCGACCGGATGTTTCCCAGCAGCAGGAACAGGATTGCGATGACGAAGACGGCGCCCTGCAGCAGGCTGGCGGCAGTGGTGTCCAGAACCGCGTCCACCAGCTCGGTCCGGTCGTAAAACACGTCTATGTCAACGTCATCCGGCAGCGCCGCCTTTATCTGGGGCAGGGCGGCCCGGATGCGGCCCACGACCTCGGCGGCGTTTTCGCCCTTCAGCATGATGGCCATGCCGGCGACCGCTTCCCCGCGACCGTCACGGGAAACACCGCCAAGCCTGGTCATGAAGCCTTCGCGTACCTGGGCGACGTCGGCGACCCTGACCGGCGAGCCGTCCACGGCGGACAACACGGCGTCCGCGATTTCGGCCGCGTCCTTGAACTGCCCGACATTGCGGATGTTTTCCTGTTCCCATCCGTTGATCACGAACGAGCCGCCGGCGTTCGCGTTGTCGCGTCCAAGCGCGTCGACGACATCACCCGTCGTCAGGCCGAACTTGGTCAGCCTGTCGGGGTCGGCGACCACGTCGATCTGCCGCACCAGTCCCCCGAAGCTGTTGACTTCGTTGACCCCGGGGATCGCCCGCAGGCGCGGCGTGATGATCTTATCCTGCATGGTCCGCAGTTCAGTCAGCGTGTGGGCGTCGCCCTTCAGCGTGTACTGGAAGACCTCGCCAAGTCCTGTGCTTATGGGGCCAAGTTCAGGCCCGACACCTTCTGGCAGGTCTGCCGCAGCCATTACCAGGCGTTCCGACACCAGTTGACGCGCCAGGTAGGTATCGATTCCGTCATCAAAGATGACGACGACCTGCGAAAGCGCGGTTTTCGACATGGATCTGACCAGTTTCACGCCCGGCAGCCCGCCCATCGTGATTTCGATCGGGATCGTCACCTGCTGCTCGACGTCGTCCGGGCCCAGGCCGTCGGCTTCCGTCAGGATCATCACCTGCTGGTTCGTAGTGTCCGGAAACGCGTCGACAGGCAGGTTGGTCCAGGCCGCCACACCGCCGGCGGCCGCGATCAGCGTCAGCATCAGCACGATCTGGCGGTATCTGATAATGAATTCAAACATATAGGGATCCTCCGCCGGTCGCCGGGGCCGGCGCGTCCGTCAGTGCGCGCATCCTTCACCCATCTTTGAACGCAGCACGTCCGACTTCAGCAGGAAAGCGCCGTCGGCCGCAATGACCTGGCCGATTTGCAACCCTTCCGTGATTTCGACAAACCCGGCGGCCGACCGTCCGGTCTTTACAGGCCGCCTGACGTACCAGCGGTCGCCCGCGGCACCCGCGCCCGGGATTTCCTGCCTGACGAACACGAACGATTCATCGGCGTCGCGCAGCACGGATGCTGACGGCACCGCGACCGCCCCGGACGAGTCGCCGATGATGGGCCTTACCGTGGCGAACATTCCGGCCCTGAGCCTGTGTTCGACGTTATTAATGGTCACACGTGCCTTCACCGTCCGCGTCGTCCTGTCCATCACCCCGCCTAGATAGTCCAGGCGTCCTTCGAAGACGATGCCCGGCCAGGCGTCCACGGTCACGGCCACCGGCAACCCGCTGTCGGTCATGGCCGCCGAAATGGCAGCAATCTGGCGTTCATACAGGTCGACGTTTACCCACAGCTTGTCCTGGTCGCCCATCAATACCGCGTCGGTGTCGTGATCAAGATGCGCGCCGCGAACCGCGTTGACTTCAAAGACTTCGCCGTCGAACGGCGCGCGGATCGACATGGTCACGCCCGCCGCGCTGGCCGCCCGGCCCGCATCGGATTCCGATAGACCGGCGGCCTTCAGCGCCAGCCGCGCGGACTGCAACCTGATCCGCGCCGATTCCAGCGCCGTGGCCGCTTCCTGGAATTCGCGTTCGGTCGTCATCGATTTCGCGCGCAGTCCGTCCTGCCAGCCGACAGCTTTGTGCGCAAGCTGGACGGCGGACGACGCTTCAAGGTATTCGGACGTAAGTTCCGCGTACATCGGGCTTTCCAGTTCAATCAGGACGTCGCCCTTCTTCACCCGATCACCGGCCACCACGTTGACGCGCCGGACAAATCCGGCCTCCCGCGGGCCAAGCCTGGCAATCCGCCTGTCGTCGAACGCGATTTCGCCGTTCAACGCCATGTCGGACCTGAAGTCCATGGCGCGCGCGGTGGCTTCGGTGACGAGTCCACCTTCGGCGACGGTTGCCGGAACCTTCACGAACCCGACCTCGTACCTGCATTCGTCGCACAGGAAGGTCTTCATGTCATGTTCGCATTCGTCAGCCATGAGTTCGTCGACCGGGCGTTCCAGGTCGCCGGCTTCTTCGCCATGCGCGTGGCCTTCGTGGGATCCGGGTTCTTCGGCTTCGCTAGGTGCTTCGCCGGCATGCCCGGCCGCGGCCTGCGGTGCCGTCGTTTGTCCGCAACCCAAAAGGATTGCCAAGGTCATGGATACCAGTAATATCGGGATATTTCGTCTCATCGTTTCCGCTCCTGACGCTGGAAGGGAAGAGGCCCTGCCGGCATCAAATTCTGTTTTTGCTGTTGAAAAGGAATCAGGCGATGGCGATTGGCGGTCTGTATGGAATCGGGAGGCTGGTCGTCGTCAGCACGACGGGGCATGAGGTCATCTGTTCGATCGACCCTGTCGCCGCGACCATCACGAACGCCTGTGTCGGTTCGGTCGGACTGTGACATGCGCAGGCGCAGAAGTGGTGGTCGTGACCGTGTTCGTGGCCGTCACAGCCGTCGGTTTCGCCAATGGCCGCTGCCGCCTGGCCGTGATCGGGCATGCCGCGCGCGACGATCCCGTGGACGTGTTCATCGTCGGGACCGTGCAGGCAGACGCTGACGGAGCCGCTGGCGAATATCGCCGCGACAATGAACGCCGTCAGTTTCCTGGCCGATGAACGTTCCACGTTTAATCTCTGAAAGAGGGCCGAGCCCGTAACCGCCAAACTATGCGTGTTGTATCGACAGGTGTCAATCGCGGGCGTCCCGTGTAGCGGCGAATTACATTCGCCGTTCCGGTTACGGAAGGTCGACGTCGGCCCTGACAACCGTGGCATTGAATGTGATCGGGACGTAGTCCGACAGGTAGATGCTGTTTGTGTCCCATTCGAAAGACGCGCCAGCGGCATAAACCGTCTGGCCGTCATCAGACACGGCCAGTGTCGTCGGAAGCATCCCGTACAGTGGCGCCGCTGCAGCCCCGGTTCCTTCCCCTTCCTGCGTCACAAGCGTCTTCAGCGTCCACTTCTTTCCGGCGCGCACCGCGTAACGGATCTGGCCGTTGACAGCGTTGGCGTAGTTGTTCGAATCGTGCCACTGGGCCATGTCCTGGAACACGACGTGAATCCGGCCGACGCCATCCAGCGTCACGAAAGGCATGGCCCCGGTCATGTCGGAGCCGTCTTTGCCCTGGTATTCGTCGACTACGGTTGCCACGGTTTCCCTGCACCATTCGCCGTTATCCCGGCCGTAAACACGCAGTTCCGAGGATTTGATTGAACCTGTGACGGCTCGCGTCAGGAAGTTTGCCGCCACGACCGGTTCACCCCGCGAATCAACGACCATGGTCGGGTCGGCCGAGTATTCGTCCTGTGTCGCATTGTCAACGCCGGCCCATTTTGATTCCTGGACCGTTTCTTCGACCCATGAGCCGCCGTCGGCCTTCCTGCCGTAGTACAGGTCCAGATCGCAGTCGCCGTCGCACGGGTACTGTGTCTTTGTGTACAGGGCGTGGACCGTGCCGTCGGCCGCGACACGCAGCGAATACAGGTCGGTGTAAGTCGCCGGCATGTCGAATGTTTCAAATTCCCATGAGCTGGAAGGCTTTATCGTGCGTCGCCCGATTATTCCCGTCGGTGTGCCGTCCAGATTCGCGCGGGCGATCACAACCATGGTTCCGTCCCGTTCCTGCCAGCCGCCCATGCCGGTAACCGCCGACACGGTTCCATCAAGGTCAAGGGCCACGGTTTGGCCCTTCCACATGCCCTCAGCGCTGCGTTCGAATTGCATGTAACCGGTCGACGTCGGTCGCATAGCGATCGGCATGCACGCGGCGGCGTAGAACAGCGTCAGGTTGTGAGTCGCGGGTGATATGGCGTCGATCACCAGTTCCGGCTCGGGCGTGGCCGCGCGGAGCCCGACGGTCGTCACGTCCTGGTACATCAGCTTCTTCATTGACCCGCTCTCGGGATCTGAAGCCAGGTACAGCAGTCCCGCCGTCGCGCACTCCCCGGTCCCCAGCGCCAGCGCACCCATCCGTATGTATGGCAGCGGGCTGGACATGTTGTCCATCTGGTTCATTGCCGTCGTCTCGACCGTCGCGAACGTCTGGGCCGCTCCCGCCGTCACCGTGGCGTTACCTGGCGTTCCCGCCGCGGGAAGGCAGCCGCTTTCAACAACGGTCGTGTCGCGGCCGGCAGTATCCACGCCGACCAGGTCAACGCCAGTCGTATCTTCCAGTCCACCGTTGTCTTCCCCGGGTCCCTCATCGAAGAAACCGTGGTTGTTCGGGTCGCTTCCGCAGGACACGCTCAGGGCCAGTACAGCAGCGCAGATCAATGATGCACGCGGTTTCATTGATGTCATTCCATGACAAAGGATGGCCGTATCATAGTTCACTCCGGCGCGGGCCTTCAAGCTTGCCGGACTCGAAGGATATCGGGCCCGCGAACTGACGTTGGATGTACCGGCCACAGACGGACTTGTTGTATTCTTTCGCAAGCTTGTTTGTCTGGAACCGACCATGAAACCATGTGCCCGGGTTCTATCCAGCGTGTTCCTCTTTGCCATGGTTACTGGCGTGGGCTGCGGCGATTCCGTGCCGCCATCCACGGACCTTGATGCCCTGGATGTTCATGACACCGCCACCCCTGCCGACGTCTGGCAGGATCAGGTCGCTACTGACAACGGCAGGTGGTGCCACGACATCGTCCCGGATGCCAATGATCAACGCGAAATCCTGGCCGGACCTCTTTCGAACGGGGTCCTGCTTTACAGTAACGATTCCGGCGATCTTGTCGTGGCGGAAGGGGAGCGCGACCTGCTTGTTCTTCCAGGGGACGTCGGGCCTGTAATCAGGACTTTCAACGAAACCACCGAAGGCTATTTCGGGCAGTGGCGCTTTTCACGCGCCGACGTGGTCGAACATCCCATGACATTTTCCGGGGTTGAACAGCGTTGCAGGCTCGACGGCCATCCGGGCGACGTCATCGCGATTCGCTGGTCGGACAAGGAAGGGACGGCGACGGCAAGCCTGCATCTGTATCTGGTGGAGGAAGGGTACACGCGGATGTCGTTTTCCAGCGGTGGCGTGGCCGCCGACAGCGTGGCAATTCC